>BNJV01001995.1_pt1 | contig 54933 bp, 50 predicted proteins | sample 8540591 | NCBI WGS metagenome assembly BNJV01 (sample SAMD00202457, study PRJDB9452) | human saliva metagenome | host: Homo sapiens | reverse complement strand
TCGCTTTCTTTTCTAAATAGGACAAAAAGCAATCCGCTAAACTTCTTCCGTTTCCTGCATAACTGCATTTAACGATAACATTTCCGACTTTCGATAAAGTACATGGAAGCGGATCCATTTTTCTTGTTCTTTATATCTTCAATGTCCGGAACGAGTCTTTGATCAATCTCATTCACTGACATATTTTTATATCTTGTTAATTCTTCTGCTAGTCCATAAAAAGCTCCTTCCACCGTTATTTTCTTTCTTTAAGTTTTTGACATTGATAGGTGTCTTGGCTGACAACATAGGAATCTCTCCTCCGCCTCTTATTCAAGATGAGCCGGCATAAACTATTGAAGTATCATTATCACTGCTTGTTCAACGAACAGACTGCCACATCTGTTTTTTATGTTTTTCTTATTTGTCGCTCACTTTCTTATTTCCTTGGTTTAACAATGTATTCATAAACAAACGCTAAAAATGCTCAACTCACCAGCAGAAAGGTCTTTGGCGTAAGTCATAATCCTCCACAAGCAGATAAAGTCCTACCTTGGTCTATTCGGTTGTCAAAGAACAATTGCTAACACCTTGTAAGAGGGACCCATTTTAAGTCTCTATTCAATGTCAAACTCTCCCTTAGTAAAATAAAAAGGACAGATCTCCTTTACTTTATAAAGGAAAATCTGTCCCTTATCTACAAGGCGATTATCTCAGAAAATTCTTCCAACAACAACTTCAGTTTTTTCATATATGTATTCTTACGCCATTGTATAGCTTGATAACTCACTTTCTTTCTTCGCAATACTCGAAAGAGTTTCGTCCTGAAAAGTACAAACCGTTCTATGATGTCCCTTTCTTCAGCATTCAACCTTGATATAGCGTTTCTGACCGCTTCAATCATCATCTGTGTTTCCACAATCTTTTTCGACATCAACGCTTTCATCAACAAGTGTTTCTGCAAAATGTCCGTCCTGATCCAAAAGACGAGAGCAAGTGGTTTTTCTGTCCACCTGCTCTAAATATTTTCATGTTCTCTTTCCGCCAGTAGACTTTGTATATCTCCTCACTGACTTTTAACCTTTTGTCCGTTGACATAAAGGTAATATTCTTTTTTCATTTCGAAGTCCTCCATTTTCTTTTGACTGACTGTTTTTCAGACAAAAAGGAGGACTTCTGCATCAGGCATAAGAAGTCCTCTAAAATGAACGAAATTCGTTCTTTTTGGAAATGTATTTAATTGTTTAAGAGAGTATGCGTAACTGCACGACAACTACAAGGATTATAGAAAAAGGAGTATTTTTATTCCATTTCAATTCTACAAGGGAAACTTTTACACTTGTTCATCTCCCTTTCCCTCCATTCATTATTGATAAATAGCATCCATACCCTCAACCTCTTTTTGATTATTTTCCTTTTATATCAAATGTCCTTATCTTTATGCTTTGTCTTTCCCCCATTTTATTAAGTTCACTAAGCATCATAAGTATTCCAACAGTAATCATAATGAAATCTACCAGTGGTTGTGTGAACCATACTGCTTTTATTCCAAAATACCATTGGCAAAAAGATCATTGTAGGAACAAATAAGAATAACTGTCTAAGCATAACAATAGTTCCGCTTTCTTTCCATTTCCGATTGATTGGAAGAATGTAATCGTCATAACCATCACGCCGTACAAGATAAATACAGAATAGAACAATCTGAAGTTTCCTACTCCCGTGCAATAATGCCTGCCTCTACGCCGAACAAGGAAAGGATCTGACTTGAAAACAGTAAAGATGGAAGCCAAAAGATTGCTGCAAGGCTAAGTCCTCCAATAGAAAATACCTTCATACCTTGTCTTACTCTATCAAACTGTTTTGCTCCGAAGTTTGTACCAACCACAGGTTGCAGCCCCTGACTCATTCCCAAAAGCGGAATAAAGGAAAAGGCATATACACGAAGCGATGCTGCCATCAAAAATTCCGTTCGTATCTCCACCATATTTAAATGCCATTTTATAAAGCATGGTCTGCTGTATCATAAATAGGAGCTGCATCATCATAGCGGATGAACCGACAGAAAACATTTCTTTTTTAATTTCCGCATCAGATTGTATCTTATGAATTTCAACGACCTTACTCTTTTTCAAGAAATAATGTAATGTTACAGCAGCTTGAACAAACTGTGCTGTGATCGTTGCAAGTGCAGCACCTTCAATGGCATATTCACCCATAACGGTCATTAGTATCGGATCAGGATGATATTAAGCAAAAGCACCGAAATCCATAATCAGCATGGCTTTTTCATCGAGTCCTTCTCCACGCATTACCATATTTGGCAGACTGTGTAAAGTTCACAAATAGAGAACCGATGAAAATTACTCTAAGGTATCTGATTCCATAGGCTTTGATTTCACCTGTCGCACCTACCATATCTAAAAAGTGTGGTGCAAGAAGGATTCCTCCAACTGTGATGATCGCTGAAAACAAAATCACCCAAAAGATTAGATTACCCATGATTTTATCTACGGTTTTCTGGTCTCCTTTTTCCAATTGCTCGTGATAGGACAGACGCAGAACCTACACCAAGCAAGGGTTGAAATACCGCTGTTAAGGTGAGAGGCATTGCGACACCACAAGCGGTCATTGCTGTTTGTCCTATAATTTTACCCGCAAAAATCCCATCCATGAGAGGATATAAACCGATGACTATCATTCCGATTACCGCTGGAATAGATAGCTGAAAGAGTAAGTCTATCGGTCTTTTGGTTAACAGTTGTTCTTTCATGTTTTCTTTCATCATTTTTCTTTCATATATTCCTCCTATTCATTACAACATCTATATTTTTCATAGGCATTCACTTTTTTGATATTTTTCAATTAGTTTTAAATTTTCTTCATTCATAACACCATGCTACTTTTACTTTTCCATTCTCTAAAAACATATAATAATCACAACAACAAGCTACTAATTCAGGATCGTGGGTAATAATGAAAATAGTTTTGCCGGACTCTTTTGAGCCTTATCATTTCGTTTGAAACTTCTTTCATATTTTTAAAAATCAAGACCGCTTGTGGGTTCATCTAAAACCAGAGATCTCTCTATTAGAAAGCAATAGCACTTTGCGATCGCCACTCTCTGTTTTTGACCTCCTGATAAAGACATTGGGTGACAATCCAAAATTCCATCAAGTTAAGTTTTTGCATATCTCTTTTTACCATTTGTTCTTCATTCTCATTATCTTCAATACTCAATAGAATTTCTTCTTTAACTGACTCCGTAAATAGTTGGTGATTGACATCTTGCATCACCATAAAAACACTTTCTTAGTCTTTCTCTCGTAGAGTAAGTATCCGTTTCTATCTCTAAAACTCCTTTTGCTTTTTCTTCAACTCCACATAAACATTTTTGAAAATGTTGACTTCCTGAACCGTTAGAACCTAAAACAGCAATAATAGCATTCTGAGGTAATAAGGTGTTTTTAATATTAAGAAACAGGTCTTGTCATAGCTAAACTCAAATTGCTTAATATTTGTTTTGCTGTCAGCAATAAAGTTCTTGAATCTTCAGGGTGACTGGGATTTATGCTTCTAAGCCCCCATATTGTTTTAAAATATCATTAGATAATCTTTTAAATTCTTCATTCGTGATATAATTAGTGTCTGTCCATCTTTTCATATAAATGAATTTATCTGCAATATCTATTAAATACCGTAATCTATGTTCAGCAATAATTATAGTTGCCTCTTTCCATTTTGTTTATAATAACTTTTAACATTTTTCTATCGTTCAATATCTAAATTAGAAGACGGTTCATCTAGTATATATATTTCAGGCTCCTCAACAGCCGCTGAGCTTCTAAGCGGTTTTGCTTTTCACCGCCTGACATTGAAAACAAATTTCTATCAAGTAAATTTCTTATGTTTTAATTCTTGTGTTACCTTTCCAAATTCTCGTACATATTTCTTCTCGTGGAACTTAAAATGTTTTCACAAGCAGATGCAATTTCCTTGTAGAATCTACATTAAAAACTGTGTTCTTGGATTTTTGAAATACTGATCCTACCATCTGCTCAATTCATCAGTGTGGATTTTGTGAAATTTGCAATCACCCACTATAACTTCTCCCTCAATGTTTCCCGTATAATATCCGGGGGAATAAGTCCATTAATCAATCGACTTATAGTAGTTTTCCACAACCAGTTCACCACAAAACACAATCACTTCTCCATCGTCGATCTTTTAAGTTACATTATCAGATTCCTGCATTTCTATCAACCTGTCATAAAGTAAATGACACGTTTTAAACTCGATCATTTCCTTATCCCTCCCTATACAAAATAACCCTATAGGTAGTTAGAAATACATAGAAAATAAGTGCATCATATATAGTAAAACATACTTTGACTACACTGGTTCTTTTCTTAAACCTCCCAATCCTCTACTTATTGCAGCTGCTGATAATTCATCCCCCTATTTTAGCAATAGACATAATTAAAGGGTTAGTTACATATTCAAAGTACAAGCCGGGATTTTCCATCTCTTTTTGTAAAATAATTCCTCTCATTTTTCATAGCAATTTTATTGAACTATGTTCTTCCTTTAAAAGTTGGAATAAACCTGAAAACAACTGCTGTTGGAATAATAAATGCATTTGGAATTTTCCGCTACCATAGCTGCTATAAACTCACTTGTCTTTGTAGACATTACAATATAATAACCCAACATAAAAATCGATAGCCTCAAAAAGTAAAGCATTCAACAAAACGAAATGGTATTTATGAAAGAGTAGGAAGATTGTACATATCTTTTGTAAAGTGTGCTATCAAAGCCAAAGCAAACAACCCCCATAAATAAGCAATTCTAAACTGGCGGCTAAGATAGCAGCAACATTATCGCCACAATGGCGGATATAAGGCTAATCTAATATCCTTATATCCGACGAACGTATAGTTGTGATAAATATCATAAGAAGGGAATTTTGGTACGAGGATCTAAATAAAAACCGCCTTCGGCTCATTAGGTCTATATGCCTCATACTCTTCCATTAAACGATACCTGCTCTTTCAAAATGTCAAGCATTTTTCTTCCCAAATTCGCACCAATAATTGAACCAATCAAAATAATTACAAGTGCGGCAATTCCCATCAAGATGGCATATATTTCACTAAGTTCTGTTGCATATTGTTCTCCCATTTGTTTGTAACACCTTCCATCTTGGGTATCCGCCATTACCCACATTGGCATTTGGCAGCCTATCATTCCACAAGAAAATAACCAAAAACCCACAATGTTCTTTTTTGAAACTTTTAAAACCTCCCGACCTCGTAACTAAATCACTCAGTATACCGAATGGTATATATCCTATAATGCTAACCAAGTGTAACCATCAGATACGAAAACATAATAATTGACATAATCGTAACCATCTTAAATTTCTCTGTTTTTGTTAGCAACATAGATAGTATCCCTGCTTAACAGTGGAATTACTAAATAAATAGCCGGGTGATAAGATGAGATGGCATTCATCATTCCTGCCACAAAAATATGACCAAATAAATCGCTGTGTAAATCCCGACATTAGTAAATCTTTTGCTGATAAACCTTTTCTTCATAATCCTCCTATTTATTTTTGGGTAGTGTATAACTCTCTTTTTATATTTGAGCCTTTTATGGCACAAACTACGCTTTCGCTTATGACAGTTTCCATCCACTGCCATCTGTCTTGCTTCAACAAAATTCTTGTAGATGCCATCTATTTTTATAAACTCTTCATGCTGTGCCTCTTTGAACTATCTTCCATTATCTAAAACAAAATTTGATCCGCATTTTTAATCGTAGCCTGTGATAATTATAATAACTGTCTTATTTTTGGTAAGCTCCTCCATAGCAATCTGCAACATCCTCATTTTTCAGGATCCATTTGCTGTATTCATCGAAGATAATAATTGGAGCATTTTTATAATAGCTCTTGCTATTGATATTCTTTGTCTTTCTCCTCCGGATAAACTTGCCTCCTTCTCTATCATTGTTTTTGTATTGTTCAGGAAGACTCATAATAAAATCATGGCAACAAAAGATGCTGCTTTCAATAACTTCTTCATATGTAGCATCCGGTTTGGCGAACTTTATGTTGTTTTTCTATGGTATCTAGAAACAAGTACACATTTTTGAAAAACCATACTAATCTGCTCCATCAATGCTGCTAATGAATATTCTTTTATATTATGTTCTCCTATGTTGATTCTTCCATTATCTATCTCCCAAAACCTTGCTGTGAAGTTACACAATGTAGTTTTTCCGGCTCCTGACATGCTCATACTATAGCTGTCATTTGATTTTGCGGTATTTCTAAAGAAATGTGATCAAGAATTTTTGCCGGAATATGAAAAATCTACATTTTTCAAACACAATATCAAAACTGTCGGGTTCGATATCACTTCCATCAATATCCATCTGCGGAAATTTTTCTAATTTCTTAGTTTGCTCAATAGATCCACTAACAACTCTAAGAGCAGTTGTCGCACTTCCTCTCTAATTTAATTTGAGAAAAAGCAAGAAATGAAACAATATGTGTCATCTGGTATTTAGAAATGAAAGCTCTCCTCTTTGATGAAAGAAAATGCCTGCACCGATGATTAAAATACTGAATGAATCTAAGAGTCATATTTTGAGCAATTGTATATGGTGTAAAAAGTTTTTCACAATCAAGATTTGTTTTTCTTGCATTTTCAATGGCTTCCCTAACTTTTTCATCTCCTTTGCCTGTTAAATTAAAGGCTTTAATAACCGGCATTCCCTCTATTTGTTCACAAAATAGCGTCAACTAATTTTGCCGATGCAATTTTGCCTTTTTGGAAAGATATTTCTTGATTTGTTGTTCTCATTTTTGACAAAATGAATAAATACATCAAACTTCCAAATGCCACAATAGAGACCTATTCTCCATTCAAAAACCAAAATCATCAATGTAAAAATTATCGTGTTTACTAAAAACCGGATAATGTATTTACCATAACCATTCAGCGGTATTTTTTCGACATCTTCTAAACCTACAGTTGTCGAAATCCCTACAACTTCACCGACATTATTTTTCATTGAGCCCATAGGTATTTTTAGAATTTCTCCTCAATGAAACTCTTTTATTGGCTACCATAAAAATAACTTGCATCAGCATTGCTGTAGTGGGAAAAATAATTTGTGGCACTTCTCCTACAATACTGATAACAAGAGTCCTAACGCAATCCATCTCAGGCGTCATGGTCATATTTTTCGAGCAGCTTTTACTACAACATAAATTGCACTAATTTGAAAGCATGTGAAAAACCACAAATAAAAAGCTTACAAATATGGAGCGGTGAGACATCTTTTCATCTCCTAGAAAAATCAATAATCTTTTAAAACACTTATCATTTTATTTCACCCTCCTTTACTCAATATGAGCTTCACATTTTTGATATAGTTTGCAGTATTTCAGCATCTCTTGATGACTGCCGGATGAAATCAGCTCTCCTTTTTCTATTAATCTGCTTGGCATCCGTTATAGTTGATAATCCTATGTTGCAATAACAATATCTGTTTCTTTCTACAAGTTTTGACAGAGCTTTTTAACTACACCTCATTTTCCGGATCAATATATAAGAGTGGCTTCATCAAAAATAACAATAGGGAATCTTTTCAACATAGCTCTTGCGATGATTCTCTGTCTTTTCTCCTCCAGAAAGCTATCAGCTGCACTGCTTCGACAACCGTATCGTAACCACGTTCCATCTTTACAATAAAATCGCTAGCAGCCTGATCTTTTTGCAATATCTTCGACTTCTTCATCACTTGCATTCAGTTCCCATACGAATATTTTCCCTTATCTGCTTAAAAAGAAAATTATCTTTGAGAAACGAGCCACTAAGCCACGCTATAATTGTTTCGGTGGAATATCCATCAAATTATCCACCAATCATTATGTTCCCTGAGTTTATGTCCCAATATCCGGCTACAAGCTTGGCTAAAGTTGATTTTCCGCTGCCAGATGAACCGACAAAAGGCTACTGGTGCTTCCTTGCTTTATGTTTAATGATATTCCCAGGAAGAATTTCTTTTCGCTTTTTCGTATTCAATTTTACATTCTGCAAATCAATATCAAAGTAATATTTCTAAATTGATCAGAATGATTCTGTTCTTTTCCTCTAAATTGAGTTAATAATTTGCTCGTACTATTTTCGCAAGACCGTACGACAAAATTTGTTTCAAGCATGGTATCCTCAATCCCAAAAGATAATATAATAACGGCATAAATATTTCTGCAAGACTTCCATAATTATAAAAATACCATCCAAATGGAGCTCAGTTATCAATGTAGTAGGAGATATATTTTTGATAAAGATACCGGTAGCTGGCAACTTTTCATCCAATCATAAAAATACTTTTGCATTACTGGTTACTTTTATCTTCCTATTTTGCATAGACTTCTTATCTTGATTAAAAGTTTTAATTACTTCTATTCCATTTACATACTCAACAATCGCAGAATTCATCTCGACTTACTTTCACAGATCCTTCATGCTGAACTGCATAATTCTTCATTACAAACCCCATAAAGACATACCGAAGGAATGGATACTAATGACAATAAAGCCATTCTCCAATCGAGAAACAACAGATAAATAAATATACGTAATGAACCTAATATGTTAGAAGTCATTTCAGGTAATAAGTGGGCAGGGTTTCTCCATGCTTTCAACTTGATCAACCATAATCTGCTTTAGGTTGCCACTTGAACATTGTATCATCTCCAAAGCATCTTTTGGTAGTTTGATCAAAGCATTTTTAGTCGAATATCCTTCAATACACTAAAAAGTTGCTTTGTGGGATACTGGATAATGCAATAGAATACAAGATGGATTTTAAAATATGAATGCTAAACCTATTCCACATCCACTTAACAAATAAAGTTCTAATCTACCATTCCATTCATCAGGTAGAATTAAAATATTGCTTGCAGCTATATAGGAATAACTCCTGCAATAACACCAACGGTTGCTATAAATACTGATATTTTCCAGTTTTTGAATGTTCTTTATGTGCAAGTTCCACAATATCACTACAGGACTCTTTTCTATTTTTCATTTCGCTCTAATTTTCGATAACAAAAATTAGCTAACAGATTATCTTATGTTTCAAAAAAGTAGGAGATTCCCTCTTTTTCAGCTCTCAAGTTTTTCCCAACCATTGTAAAAACTCTGCAACTATTTTTGAATTCATCCTCCTTCGCTCTCTGTTTTAGAATGAATTATTATTTCACACTAAAAGCATTTATATAGGCATAATCTACCAAATGGGATCGTCGTTTCTGCAGATTTCAATCATTTGCCTTTTGCCGGCGACAATTTGAAATACTTTTTACGATTCTCATCTTCAGCTCAACCAACGCATCAGCAAAATTAGCATACTTCGTTCCATAAGCATGGTACTTAAGAGTTCAAAATACTCCTTTTTACCAAACATATATAAAAGCGGTTTCTATTGAACCGTTCATTAATATCAGCCAAATCTTCAAGCTCGTCCCTTTTTAAACTCTGAAAAGATTCCGTTTTCAAATTTGAATAAAATTCCAATATCTCATTATAAAGAGAGTTCAACCAAACACAAATAAATCTTCTTTATCTTCAAATGGCGATAAAAAGGCTCCCTGTCAGTGACGGCATCTTTACAAATTTTTCTTAAATTAGACTCGTTCCTATCCATCGTTCAAAAATCGCTTTACCACTATCTATGATTTTTGTGTGTAGCTCATATCCGCACTCAAATCACCGCACTACTCGCACTCCCTTTCTCTTTACTGATTAATTTCCCGCCTCGTTTGACCAACTTGGTCATCATTCTACTATTTTCGATTACATATACTACTCCAGATATTTTTCCCGGAACTTCAATATTATATGGTACAATAAATGCAAATAGTTTTGTCACCACGCTTTGTCAATGACACGCTACCACCGTCAATTCTTTTGGCAGCAAGCACAGTAAGTGTACGGACACTTACGGAAAAAATTGATGAAAGCAGCCCTTTGGGATCTGCTTTTTTTTTATCAATTTTTAGCTTGTTAGGAGACCCTAAGACCCCGAAAATCATACAAGGAGGAACTATCTACTGGCAAACAGGATACGAAATGAACGACTTGAAATTAAGTTGACTAAGGCAGAAAAAGGCTCTTTTGAGGAAAAAGAAAAACTTGCAAAGTGCAGAAATATGAGCCACTTTTATCCGCAAATGCGTTTTTAGAAAAGGAGATTTATCAAGTAGATTTAGATCCTTTTCGGGATTTGCAAGGCTTACTTTTCAATGCTACAAATAATATCAATCAGATTGCAAAAAGAGTAAATCAGACAGGTATCATCTATAAAGATGACATCCAAGATATGAAGAAAGAGATTGAACATTTTTCAAAAGAGTTGTGGCAAATTCACTCCTGCTTATGAAAAAGAACTTCTAAAACGGAAGGGGAATGACAATGGCGATTACAAAAATACACCCTATAAAATCGACTCTTAATCTTGCTATCGACTACATTGTAAATGGAGATAAAACAAATGAACAAATCTTAGTAAGCACTCATAAATGCCATCAGAAACTGCTCACACTCAGTTTTTTTAAGACACGAAATGACGCGGGAACAAAAGGAACTGTTCTTGCAAGACATCTCATTCAATCTTTTTACCGGGAGAAGCCACGCCTGAAATGGCACATCAGATCGGTCTTGAGTTATGTAAAAATTCTGAAAAGATGAATATGAGTTTGTACTATCGACGCACATAGATAAAGGGCATATCCATAATCATATCATCTTCAATAATGTGAATATGGTTACCGGCAAGTGCTATCAGTCCAATAAGAAAAGCTACCATAAGATTCGTTATCAGGTGATAAGCTATGCAAAGAAAAACAACCTTTCCGTCATTGATGAACACTACGAAAGCTTTAAGAAAAATATAGGACGAACGGTAAGTCTTGGTATGAAAATGAGCAAACAAAAAGAGGTACTTCTTGGAAGAGTAGGCTTCAATTTGATATTGACCGCATGATAAAACAGTCTAAGGATTGGGAGGAATTTCTAAAGAAGATGACTGAGCTTGGCTATGAAATTAAGTACGGTAAGCATATAGCTTTTAAGCCGAAAGACAAGCCGAGATTTACAAGAGCTAAGACGATTGGCGAAGATTATACCGAAGAACGATTAAAAGAACGCATAGCAGAAAGAGAAGCGATTAAGACTCCTCCTGTTAAAAAACGCATCGGAAATATCATTGATATGAACACCAATGCAAAGGTAAAAGAGAACAAAGGCTATGAATATTGGGCAACGAAACATAACCTTAATACAATGGCAGAATCCGTTATCTTTATCAGAGAACATGGCATAAAATCCGTTCAGCAACTTGATGAGTATATCAAAAAAGCAGCTGATGAAAGACAAAATTTACAGGATAAAATCAAAGCGATTGATAAGGAAATGCAGGAGCTTTCTGCCACTATGGAGCAAGTTCATACCGTCAAAAAATATCGAGGATATTACAAGGAATATAAGGCAAATCCGTCTGATAGGGCATTTTTCGAGGAATACAAAGCTCAGATTACCCTCTATGAAAATGCTCTTTCCGAGCTTAAAAAGTCTTATTCCAAGCTGCCAAATTCAAAGGATATTTTAGACAGACTTGATAAATTACAAGAAAAAAAGAACACCCTTATGCAGGAATATTCTTCCTCAAAATCGACTATGGACGAGCTTTATCAGATACGAAAGAACTATGGAATTTATATGGGTAAGGAGATGGAGAGATAATCTTTATCTCCTTTTTTTGAGCAACAAAAAAGAGCCGGTGCAGCCCTAAAGACCACACCGACCATCATCTTATCTTTCCGTTTCTTTTGACGATTCCTGCTTTACTTTTGGCTTTTCCTTATCTTCTGCCTGATATTCTTTGATAGCACCAAGTATGGATTTTTTATCGTTTTCTTTCCCTTTTTCAGAGCCGGTTAAGGTATTTAACTTGGCTTTCATTTTTTCAATATCTGCTCTAATCTGTCCTGATTGCTCCCAAGAATCTGCATAAAATAAGTCTTTTTCTCTTTCTTCTATCTTGCTTTTCAGTTTAGCAATCTCTTGACTCTTATCCTGTCCTTTCATCTGTTCTTTCGCCTTTAAGAGCTTTGAGGATAATATCCTTACATTGCTATGCTCCTTGCCGTTATCATCAATAGAGATTCTAAGCTGTCCGAATAGCTTTACAAAATCTCCCTGTTTAAAGTCCTTTGGAAGTTCACTCTTTTCTCCGTAGGCGGAGCAATTATGATAGACCTTATTTCCCTCATCATCTTTGGAAACTACGAAGAAATTTGCCACCTTAAAGGCTTCTCCGTTCTTATTTTCTCTTTCGATTACATCTACATTGCCTACAACATTTCCGACAATATTTACAAGGTCATCTTTCTCCTGCTGAACATAGGGCAGGTCTTTTATCTGCCCCTGTTCTCTTAAATCTTCAATCATATAGTCAGAAATCTTCATGAAGCAGATTGATGGTATCATTTGCCATATAAGCATCATAGAGCTTATCCAAGGCACTCTCATCATTGATGCCTTTTTCCATGCTGATAACCGCTTTTACGAAGTCTTTATGGTTATCCTTTGCCATATCTTCAATCCTATCCCTTATTGTTTTGTAATCCATGTTTTTATCTCCTTTCATGGTAAAAGGGAGCTTATAAGCCCCTTATCTTGCATATTCCTGTTCTTTTGTAGTTTGTTTATCTTCCGTTTTGCTTTCACTTTGATAAGCTCTGATCTGTTCTAAAAATAGACGGTTTATCTTCCGTTCTTTGAGAAGTTTCCTCTTTTTGTATAAAGATTATCTTCCACATCATAGGTTGATTCAAAGTAATCACTGTCCCTGAAATCATTGTCATATCTGTCGATGATACCGTCATTATCGAGGTCTTTTGCAAGCGGATCATAGAAGTTTCCTTCATCATCAATATCAAGTCCCGTTGCTGCTCTTAAATCTTCGGAATCCACATAGATCAAATCTTCAAAAGAGGATAGCTCAATCTCATTTTTCATATTCCTTAGAGCTTCGTTCTCTCCCTTGTTTTCATAGTCGAAGCTCTCTGTTTTTACCACCGTATCATCAATATACTGTGTCCATGTTTTAGCTTCTAAATTCAGTTCGTACTGAATCCCATGTCTTTCATCGGGCGTATTGGTATAGGCAATCCCGATATGCTTTAAATCAGGATATAGCGTGTCAAATTCATCGTAGCTGTGGTTTTCTTCATACTCTCTGTTACAGAAGTCAATAATCGCTCGTTTTACATCTTCCACAAGGGGATTGTCATTTCTCTTTTCTTCTACCTCTCCCATATCGAGCAGCTTATTCAGTTCGGCAAGCCTTAATACTTTTGGTTTTTCAGTTCATCTGCCTTTTCAAACGGCTTTTTAAGTTCTTCTTTGGCATTTTCCAGCTGTTCTTTGGTGCTTATGAGCTTTTCTTCAAGCCTCTTTAATTTCTCAGGCATTTTCTCAATGGCATTATCCAGTCTTGTCATATTTCCGTCTGCACTTGTGCCAAGCTCTCCTGAATGCTTTGCAGCACCGTTTAAGCTGAAGTGATGCTCATTGGTAAAGAGTTATAGCTGACCTCTAAATCCATATTTCTATACTTTCCTATCATCTTACTTTCATTGATTTTTTACTTTTTGAAATGGCTTCAGAAGTTTTTTCTCCTGCTAATTTCTTATCGGTAATCTTCTCGCCTAAAATAGTAATGAAGTAAACTTTTTCCTCACTGTCTGACTTAGGTTCAACTTCTGATATATCTTTTCTTAACAGCTTCAATTAACTTTTCCCGTCCTTGCAATTTCTTCCGGATAATTTTTAGCAACCTTTGTCCTCTAATCTATAACGATTGGACTTATGAGTTTGCTTCAAGCATTTTAAGTTTTGTAACCTCATTGTCCAAATCCATTTTTCTTTGATTTTTCGGATCCCCTGTGGCAAGAGCTTTAATTTCTGCATAGTTAAGGGAGCTTTCGTCCACATCTTCCGCAACACGAACAGGGAGTCTTACTTGTCATAATTTGAAATGAACTTCTGCTTATTTTTCTATGGTCTGCCACAAATATGCATCAAAGGTGTTCTCCGTAACATAGCGATAGATATTTACTTTCTTTATTTTCATTGCCCTGTCTTGCAATTCTACCTGCTCTCTGTTCCAAGATCCGCAGGACGCCAAGGTACATCAAATCATGCAGTGCAATCAGCTTATTTTGCACATTTGTCCTGGCTCCCATCTTCTGAGTAGAGCCAGTGCAATATCCTCACATCTCCCTTACGCACCTTTGCAAATAGTTCGTCCTTTTTGCTTTATCTGAATTCGCTTCATGGATAAATGCTATTTCTTCTGTTCCGGGATTCCCATTGCAACGAGCTATCCCTGATGTCATCATAGATGTTAAACTCTCCATCGCCTTTCGGTGTGGACATATCGGAAAATAGTAGCTGTGTGGATTTATTCTCCTTGGTCTTATCCCAAATACTAAGACATTTTTCACGCAAACATTGACTTTGCTGTCGGGATTATCAGGAAGTGGGGATTGATCAGCCTTTGAGTCAAGGCAAGTTTCTTACCGTCATTGGTGATTTTCAGCATATTATCTTCATCAGGCTCTACGCTTTGTTTCTCACATCATCTGCCCGTTTTGATAAGCTCTTTAGATTTCTTTTTGCTCCTCGCTCGGCAAAGTCTTAATGACTTCATAGTGTGCTTCAGGTGTTGGAAGATTAAGCATATCCGCTGTCTGAATGTCCCAACTTCCTTAAACATAGACATTAGTTCAGGAAGGTTATAGAACTTGGAAAATCTTGTCTTCACTCTGTATCCTGTTCCCTCCGGAGATAATTCAAAAGCTGACTGCGTTTCCCAAAAGGTAGAAGCAAGAGTCAAAAATGCTCCAAATTATTCTTTTTAAGGCTTTCATACTGAAGATAACGCTGCATGGTATAAAGCTCGGTCATGGAGTTTGATACAGGCGTTCCTGTGGCAAAGACAATTCCTTTTCCATTTGTCATCTTCATCCATGTATCTACACTTCATGAACATATCGGATGACTTTCAAAACTCGGACTGCCCTGATACCTGCTACATTCCTCATTTTTGTGTAAAGATAGAGATTTTTGTAGCCATGTGCCTCGTCAATAAAAGAGCTTATCTACATAAGTTCTTCAAATGTAATGACATCATCTTTCTTAAAATCATCGTTTAATTTCTCAAGCCTTGTTTCAAGTTTTTCTTTGTGCTTTTCAAGCTGCTTTACCGTAAAGTTCTGATTTCTGTCATGCTTGTATTCCTCTACATAGTTTACGTGATTTCATCAATCTGATCCTGAATATGCTTCTCTTGGTATTCTTTTGACATCGGGATTTTTTCAAATTGCGTATGCCCGATTACAACCGCATCATATTCGCCTGTTGCAATTTTGCCGATAAATCTTTTTCTGTTTTTCGGCTCAAAGTCTTCTTATCTGCGACCATAATATTTTGCCGACGGATAAAGCTGCATAAACTCTCTGCCAATCTGTCCTGTTGGATAGATTCGGTACAACAAAGAGAGATTTACTGCACATTCCAAACCTTTACTTTCCATTGGAAGCGACCATCTCAAAAGTCTTTCCACTTCCCTACTCATGCGGCAAGCAGGTATTTCCTCCATAAAGGCTTCTTGCAATGGCATTTCTTTGGTGTGGTCTGAGTTTGATTTCCGTATTCATTCCTTCAAAAGAGAGATTACTTCCGTCATATTCACGATTTCGGATAGAGTTAAAACGCTCATTGTAGAGCTTTACAAGTCTGCTCTTCTTTCCTGATCACTAAATCATCAGTTCTTAAAATTCTTCTTTTAGAAGTTCCTGTTTCTGTCCTGCAAGAGAGGTTTCCTTTTTATTTAAGACAGAACTTTTGAGCCATCCGGATTTTCAATCTGGTCAAAGACCTTTGTTTCTTTAAGGTTTGAGGCATCTTTAATCAGCTTATATCCGTTTTATCCTTGATGTTCCGTGAGGTCATTTCAGCAAGGTCATTTCCTCTGTCTTTGCTCTTTCCTTCAATATTCCATTCACTTGTATAAGATTTGAGAATTTGACCTTAATCATCCCATCTTGCCCAGCCGGTGTTTTCAGCGTTTCAAAGATGAATTCTCTATATCCTTAATCGGTATCCAAGTTGCTCCAAGACGAACGCTGAGTTCACTTGCTTCCAGTTCTTTCGGTAATACTTTGGTAAGTTCCGAGTTCGATATTCAAACGGTTCATCTCGCATAGACTTATCAGCTCTTTTTTCTTTGCCATCTTCCGCATAGCCAGGATGAAGTAGTTCCCGTTCCGTTTGTCTTAACTTTGCAGGTAACTGTCTACGATGGTAATCTTTTTCTCTGATATTCCCTGATAGGTATTCGTCCTTTGTAACATAGCCATACTTATATGAATTGCTGCCATTTGCACAGGCGAAAGGCAAATCTCCATCTTCGGGGTTAAAGGATAGCGGTCTGTAAAAGTTCTGTTCTTCCCTGATACTTAGATAAATCTCTCCCCTAGTTCTTCTATTAGAGTAGGTCTATCTTTTTCCCGTCAGGTTTTTCCATATAGTCAAAGTCCACATAGCCTTTTTCCGACATAGATAACACAAAGAGATTCCAAAGAAGTATCCACATGGTCAATGGTCTTTGCCTTTGTGATTGTCCTCTTGGAGAATATATCCCCCTTTGCCTTAAAGTTTTCTTCTTCATCAAGGATTTCAATGGAGGAAACAAGCGGGAAGTTACTGTCCTCTTTCAAGGCTCTGGTATTGGAAAGGTTATTGACATATCCATGCTTTTTAGAAAAAGCAGGGTCATGAGACTTCATTGAGCTTTTCTTTGAGCTTTCTCTTACCTCATCATCGGAATAGTCCTCTTTGCTGCGTATGATAACATCTTTAAGGGCGAGTATTCAGTTCAAGATAGTGCACCCTAATCTTCTCCTTACTCTTATCCGTTATCTCTTTCTTTACGAAAAAGGGAATTTTCTCTATAGTACTACTTCGTCATCAATGATAGTATATGAAAAATTTTTGACATCATCTGTGGCAAGGATAGATGTGATTTCATCATCAAGTAGCTCTATTTCTTCATAGGCTGTTCCTTTGGATATTTCTCTTCCTTGCCCTTGCAAGCAGCTCCTTTTAAATCGGCATTTTCTCTTGGCAGACAAGCAAGGGCGTTTCAAATCTTCCTGAAACTTCACGCATTGTGCCGAGTACCTGCTCAGGATGATCTACAAAGTATTTGTTATATGTCAGCCATTTTTCATCTTCTGCAAGATGGTCCAGTCCTCGTCCCTTTCTCTTATACTGTCCCTTTTTCTTTAGGAAGATAATATCAGAGGTTACTTCCGTTCCGCAACACCTTTAAAGGTATCGTTTGGAAGTCTAGTTATCTAAAACTCCGCTCTTGCTGCAAGGTATCGTCTGACACTTTCATCCTTTTTATCCATCGTTGCCTGAAGATGTAATAAAGAGCGATAACACCACCATTTCTAACTTTGTCAATGGATTTTGCAAAAAGTAGTCGTGAATTAAAAGTTATTTTTGTTATACTCCCTGTCATTGACCTTGTACTCTCCAAAGGGTACATTCCGATAACCGCATCAAAAGAAATTATTGGAAAAGAAGTTTCTTCAGTCCTTTTAATCTGTATATCACTTTCCGGATATGAAGTTTTCCAATGCGACCGCTTAAGGAGTCAAAGCTCTACACCATAAAAATTTACTGCTACTCATTTTCATCCGGTAAAGACTTCCGATAAAGTTTCCGATGCCCATTGACGGTTCTAAGATATTGCGATTCTTAAACCCCATTCCTGAGAGTGTAGAGTAGATACTGTCAATGACTGTCTTAGGCGTATAAAAAGCTGTTAAAGTTGATTCCTTAGCAGCTTCGTATTCTGATGGCGATAGATTTTTCTTTTAAGAATGCTCTTGCTTCTTTCACTGACCTTCTCTTTCTTCATCAAATACTTCGGATAATCCGCCCCAACCGACATATTTTACCAAGACTTCCCTGAGCTGTATTGTCAAGCTCTCTTTGTCCACTCTCCACTCGTTTAAGCATGGAGATTGCTTCCAAGGTTTTAGTTTAACCTTTCACTGAGCGTTAATTTTTCAGGAGGATTTCTTCGGTAATCTTAAAATTATGAGCTTCTATTTTTAGTTTTTCTGCCTTTTTCATCAATGTCTTGAATCGTATCTTTAGCTTTTCTTGTATGTCAGATTTTCAAATATTCTCTCAAGGTCGCTCTCTAAACGATAGGGAATCACATCGGAGCCTGTTATCATACTCACTGAGATATTCGGTATTATCCTTAACCGTTACGGTCTTTAGAGTTATTTCCATATTGTTATCAAAGCAGGTAATGGTACAATCCCTATCCTTATATTTCACTCATCGCCAATCAAAAATCTCAGTCTTTCAATGCTTATCTTTTTTCTTAATAGCTCCTCATTATCCATAAAACGGTACGATTACCAGATTTGCCTATTTCCATCTCTTGCCGGATACAGCCATACCTCCGGCTTTCCGTTCTCTATTTTTCAATATCCCTTGCAATATATGTTTCATGGTCCAAAAATAGACGGTATCACCTTGTTTCACTGCAAATTGTTCTGCAAGGCTTTCCTCTTTTTCATTCAGCTCTACTTCTTCTTTTTGCTGAATCTGAGTCAAACAGGAGTAGATTGAGACAGGACTTTTTCATCAAAGTAAATTATCTTTGTTATCTGTATCCTCTGTACTAATCCCTGATAACCTGCTCCTGTCGTTGATAATACCCTCAGCTTCTTCTAGCCAAATTCCCATTTCATCGCTAAGATAAAAGATGTCCTGTTCCTTTTGATTATCTTTTGCGGAAAGCTGTCCGTTAAATACTCGGTCTATTTCTTCCCTCACTCATCTGTTTTAAGCTCAGTATCTTTGATTTCTTGAAAAGTCTTTGAAAATCTTCCAACACAAGTCTTTGAGCATTAAGTTCTTCAATTCATTCAGATTGAAATATCCCCATTCAGGTTCAATTCCGACTACTAAGCCCAAAGGCTTCTCCGCTTTCCCTGTCATACTCTGTCATATCCAAGTCAATTACTTTTTAAAAGGAATGATATATGCTGCATGAACTTCCTTATCCACTAAATCAATTTCTTCCTGTGCGTAAGCTCCGGCACCCGTTTCACATCTTCATCAGTCATCAAGTTTTCAGGATTATCTTTCGAGTAATAGTGTGGCTCTTTTACTTCTTCCTTCTCCGCTATATTTTTCCATGTGCTGTTCCTCAAGGTAGAGGTTTTAGAAAGCAGCTCGTCAATATGCTTTGCACACTTGTCCAAGTGAGAAACACATCTTTACAATTATCCTTTTTCCAGTTTTATTCCTTTGGCATCATGCCATTCTCCACTACCTGTCAAGCCTGATACCGCATGGCTTCCCTCCTGTTCCATATTCATCTTTTTAAGGTCAGCTTTTCCTGTAAAGTGTGATTTTCTTTGAAAAACTTTGTAATTCGCTCTTTTCCTCTATCGATTCCGCTTTCCTTGAAATAGTAGCAAGGACTTCATCTTCTGTAATAAAGGCTTTTACTTTGGAAGTTCAGTAAGATTGGTATCTGTATTCTTTTCTTGGCAGTGCAAGCTCCTGTAATTTCTGATAAAGGCTGTCCACCTTATGATAGATGAAACCTTAGTACATCTCTATCTTCTCTATATGCTTCCTAAAAATCGTCCATACTCTTTGATGACATCCCAAGGTGTTCAGGATTTTTCAGTGCCTCGGATACTCTTTTTGTTTCATCCGGAGAAGCCACCTCCTTTTTCGAGAAATTCAAAAAGCCTTGTTCTTTTTCCTTCCCTCACTCAACGTCGTGAATAAGATACCATAGGGACTCTGAAATCCGATCTCTTTCATAATCCAGCTAGAAATCTCATTGGTAGCAAACCTCCGTTTTCCAAAAGTTCAGCAATTCTATTTGCCGCATCACTTTCAACTTAAAACCTGCGTATGATCTTCTCTTGCCGATGTTCCGGAAGCAAAATGAATCCCCTTATCCGAATACCAGGAAGATACCTCTTTCAATATACAGTCCGTTTCACCGTTAAAGGTATCTTTTAGGTATTCTCCCAATTCTTCATTGCTTTTCCTTTGCGAAAACCTCGGCAATGATAAAGTCTGCCCCCATCGTGATTTCCCCGTTAATCAGGAACACATCTTTTTCCTTTTGGCTAAGAGGACAGTAGGATCAGCTGTCCGTAAGCATTTTTCAGGCAAAAGAAAAGAAGCCTTGTCCTGCTCTCTCTGATCTCAGTGATTTTCTCTTTTTAGATTTCAACACTCTTGATGGTCATTTCTTTGAGAGCTGAAATCATCGCTCCATACTGCGGATCGCTCTTGCTCTCTCATCTTCCAAGCTTCCATCAGTTTCGGCTCTCTGTTCATAAACGCTATCGCCTGCTTTTCTGAATGTCCATCAAATGATTGGTCAGTTTCTTCTCCTTGTATAAATCCACCACATCTCGAGATCGGCCTCTGCTCTCGCTCTGTGAAAGATAATCCAGCCTCATCACTGCGTAGGTCGGATTGGGATATTCCTTGATGAATTCCGTCTGTTCCTCCAAACTGTTTAGTGTATTCTCCTGATTTTTGCCTGCGATCTCGTCCGTACTCTCCCATTTCTGAAAACTCGCTCGCTTTCACTAATTCTTTCCTGATCATCTCAGTCAAGCACATTTTTCTACCTACCTCAATTTCTTCTTGTATTTGATTATATCCTGCTTCTTTGTTTCAAAACTTCTTTTTGCTTCTCAAGCTCTTGCTCTTTTGAATGGTTGTATCTGATACTTCACTAATATCCGATACGATATCCCCATGCGCCGTATAGGGATATGCTGTCCAGTCTTTTTGAAGTTTTCTTTTAACTGAGTTCCTTATCCATCGGATAATCCACCTTAAACCTGAGGCTACCGCACAGCTGATGGAGTCCTGACGAATCTGACAGAAAGGATATTCTGTCCTCATCCAGCGATTCTAAGCTCATTCTATAAGCTGTCTATCTTTTCATCACCATAAATTCTGCTTAAAGAAAATGATATTTTCAAGGTTACTTTTGCTTTCTTCATAGCCTTCATTTGCTATCATTTCCTTTAAGACATCTTGATGGGCTTCTTTATCAAATTTCCAAGATTTTGACCTCATTAACATCTCTGTTTCTTGAAACGGTTTTTGACTACATCAAAGATGTAGTCAACCTTTTGTATGTGCCGTAGTCCTCTAAAATCGGAATTCCTTTTTGTCCTCGCATAACAGTTCGGTGAGCGTTCACGCCAATAAATCGAACTTGCAGGCTGTCGCTTCCGGATTTTTATCATAGATACGTAACTGACTTCTCAAAATCATATCGTTGATTGTTTTCGACAGACCTCTAGGAGCTTTAAATATTCCGTCACTATGCAGATGTCCTGTTTTACAAGCTCCAAAAATATTATGAAAATCATTGATTCGCATTTTTACCTCTTTTTCTAATATTCATTTTTTCCTATTCATTCTTCTGGTGTTCCTCTACCGTATGTTTTATCTGTTCCTCAATCTTTTCTAAAAATCTGGAAGATTTGCCCTGTGCTATTTCAGACAATTCCATTTCACTGTGCCGTCATTTCTGCTGATTTGAAGTTATCTGCAACAATTTCAATCAGGCTTTTTCCTTTCGGTGTTGCAATCAGATTCTTCTTATCCTCGTTCAATAAATTCTTTGTAAATCAGATTTTCAATAATGCCTGCTCTTGTTGCCGGTGTTCCAAGTCCTTCTCTTTCCACTTCAACACCTTTTTCCAATGCATCGTACCATGCAAAGCTCCATAGCTTTTAAGATGTGTCCTCCGTAAAGTGTTTCGGAGGTTTAGTGTACTTTTTCTTTAATCTCTTTATTTTCAACTGATAATAACATCTCCAATGCTTACATCAGGAAGCTCCAAATCCTCATTCTTATTGAACTTGTATTCTTTAAGATATTTTGTAAAGCCCTCGTCCTCATAACCTTACCAGTACTCGTAAATTGAAAGCCGTCAAATTCAGCTACAATCTTCGTTGTATTTTCCACTAAGGATAACCTACACCGGCATGGAGCTTATTAGAAATCAGTCGATATACTTTTTGCTTCACTTTCAGGAAGTTTTGATATATCTTCACTGAGCGATGATACAGTCGGAATAATCGCATGGTGATCCGTAACTTTTAGAGTTGAATACTACCTTGATACGCCCTGTATCAAAAATCACTTTTCCTAAGATATTGTTAATCTAGTGCCATGTAATCATATCTTCGGTTAAACATCTGCTGTCCGTTCTTGGATAGGTAATGAGCTTTCATAAAGCACTTTGGCATAGTCAAGTGTTTGTTTAGCTGAGTATCCGAAATACTTGTTGCACTCTCTTTGAAGTATTGTCAAATCAAATGGCAAGTCAGGCTTAGTAACTTTTTCTTTCTGAATCACATCCGCAATTTCTATCCTGCCTTCGAGTAAGTTTTAAGCTGTTCCGCCACTTCCAAGCTGTCAATTCGTTCTGTCGAAAGAGGTAAAAAGCTCGTCTCATAGATAGCTCCACTGTGTAGTATTTATCTTTCTTAAAATTAGTTATCTCGTCATCTCTTTATAATCATGTATAGTCGGTGTCTGTACTCTCCAACACTGTAATTTTGCTTATATAAGCAAGAGTATAGCCTGCTGATGTTCATTCCAACAAGCCAGTCGGCAACCGCTCTTGCTTTGAGCCGATTCAAAGAGATGTGTCATAGTCTTTTTCCGTCTTTTTAGCTTATCAAAGTCTTCTTTAATTGCAGAATCTCCATTGAGGAAATCCACAGGCGTTTCATTTTTCTTTTTGCAGCTTGCCTGAAGATATACAGAGTCTAAAGATTGCTTTCTCTCTCGTCCGGCATCACAGGCATTTATAACCGCATCCACTTTTTATCATTCATCAGCTTTTTAAAGGATTGCAAACTGTTTCTTGGTTTCCTTTGCCACTTCATCTTATACTCACTTGGAATAATCGGCAAGTCATCAATCTTCCATTTTGCATACTTTTCATCATAAGCATCAGGATTTGCCATTTTTGAATTAAATGCCCGACACACCAGCTTACTCTGTACCCGTTTCCCTCATAGTATCCGTCTTTTTATTCTTTGCTCCTATTACCTTTGCGATAGATATGGCTACGCTCGGTTTTTCTGCTATCACAAGTTTATGTTCCATGTATATTTTCCTCCTGTTTCGACAAAGTAGGGCGAAAGTTGTGATTCTTCCGCCCTGTTGTATGTTCTGAATATTATATGTTTTTCGTGAAGAATTATTCTTCTAATTCATCTTCACTGTCATCTGTTTCATCTTCCATTTCCTGATTTTCAACTTCTTCATTTTCCGTTTCTTCACTGCCTTCCGCTTCCGAGAAAAAATCATCATCTTCCTCTAAGGCTTCCAGTTCCTTATCTTCTTTCTTTTACCACCTTAAAAATAATAGCCTGCTCCCAAAGTTACAAGAGCAAGCAGGATATATGTTCCGGTGCTGCTCTCTCTCCTCAGGCTTTGCTTCTTCTTTCGGTCTCGTCCTTTTATGGGTTCTTCCTTGACTACTTCTTTCGGTTTTTCCTTGATTTCAACCATATTGAGAAGATCATCTTCCGAAACTTCGGTAGAAGCATGACATTTTCTCCCTGTTCATCATGATTGATGATGAGGTGAAAGGTCTTTCCGTTCTTGGTTTGAAAGGTAATAAACTGTCTGGCATCCGCAGAATATTTATCCGTTTCTTTGTTATCACTACTATCTCCATGGTGAATGGGATACTCCTGATTGGCATTATTTACATTCTCCGTAACACTTGCCTTTGATTTGGTAGGCTCGGTCGGAATCCTTTATTGGTATTGGTTATTTCTCCGTTTGAAGCCATTTTGCTTTAAATTCTCCGGTTCTTTTTGCAGTCAATTTATTGGGATAACGCACTTCTTTTCTTCTTCCTTTTTAATAACTGTAATTTCCGGTTTTTCGGTTCTTCTTTTAGTGTTTCCTGTGCTGCTTCTTTTTCATCAACCTGTGCATAGGCTACCGATGGGTAAGCTGCCATAATGACCATAACAGTAAAAGTAACGCTGTCATTAACCTTGTAAACACCTTATTTTCATAACTGTTCTCATCTGTTTTTCTCCTTTATTTCCGTTTGTTCTTTTTAACTCTATTAAATCTGTAATCGTGATATTGTTTTTCTGCAAATGGCAATAATCTCTCATTTTTCAAGTTCTTCTTCACGAATCAATAAAGGCCCAATTCTTCATCAATCAGAGCCTTTTTATCCTTCTATCTTTATCCTGTTTTTACTGCTGTAAGTTCTTTTTCACATTTTCACTGTCCTTTTCTTTATTTTACTCTGCCGAAGCCGTGAAATGCTCCCTCCAGTAAGGTGTATTGATACTGACAAAGCGAATCGGATCGCCTGCACGAATCATCATACCAGTTTCTGCATAAATGCCGACATGAGAAATAGGAGCCGCTGTCGTAGGTGTTCTTAAAAAGATTATATCTCCCGCCTTTGCTTCACTTGAGATACGGGATTGCAGTAAGTTTTGTATGTCTCCCCAAGCGGTTGTTCGTGGCATATTCTTGACACCCTGAATGGGTAAAACTCAGCACACAAAGGACGAACAGTCGAAGTTATTCGGCCCGTTCGCCCCAAATACATATCTTTTTCCGATATGCTTTTCCGCTTCGTTAAACAGTGCCTTTACTGTTACATCGTCAAAAGCAATTCCTGGATTTAAAAGTCGAGATTGTCATACATCTCCGATAAATTTCCGTTTCCGCTTCCAAAGACAGTTTCCATATTTCCTTTTAGACGCAGCAGCTTCATAGTGAAGGACAGTATCGATACTCTGCAAAGATTTCTCTTACGACACTGTCCATTTCCCTTTTCTTCAGTGTTACTATGAGCTTCTTATACTCATAGAGCTTCCTTCATGACTTCGGTATGCTCATTGCCATCATTCATCGGTATATGTTTCCGTAACTGTCCTGTATCGGATTTCAATTTCTTCCCGATAAGATAAATCATACATCTTTGTAAAAAGGTCATGGATGATCACTTGAGCTTCCCTTTGAATCTCAAATTTCTCCACATCTTGAAGTGATGTGGGATAAAGCTCATGGAGTGTTGTGTCCGATTTCTCCTTTTCACGATGTATTCACTCAGCTGGATAATTGACTCTACGGAACTGATTTCGTCTTGCAGTCCTTCTTCCAGTCCTGAAAACTGCTGATTAACTTCCGTTAAGACATTTTGGTCGGAGAGATAGGTTGTAGTTAATACGCTTGTAGAGTTTATCATTCGGTCATGGAGGTGCCTGCAAATTGAATGATAAAAGTCCCCAAAATAATAAGACCTATGACAATCATCATAAGTCCCTTTGCTTTTCGTATCAGCATTTCTTTGGAGCTTTCAGCGTTCCGATCAGACTTTTGATACGATCTCTAAGCCTGATTTATTTTCTTTCCAATGGCGGATTTCATCTGCTTTTTCTTTTGAAACTTCTTAAAGGCATTTGCTTGCTTGTATTCCTTTTGTTTTTCATTCCTTTGGCTTCCTGAAACTCAATTTTGATTTACGCTTTCGTATCTTGTAATCTTTTTGCTAGGTTATAGCTTTTAGCCTTTTCTTATCGGCAGTTTTTTATCCTATGAAGTAATTTTGAATTGCCGTCTGCAATCTTTTCCAGGTTTCCACACTCTGATTTTCATCACTGCCATGAGATAGATAATCTCTACCGCTTCCCTTTTGCTAAAGCCTGACAGAACGGATACCTTTGCAGACTTTTTCTTTTCTCTGCCCTGAATCATCTCTTTGGAAGACTTTTTCCCTTCCGTCTTATTGTCTGCGGGATTATCTTTCCTTTTTCCCTTGCATAGACCTTTATCCGAGTAGTTTTCGTTTATACAGCTTCTTTTTGAGCATTGTGCTTTTTAGAAGAGCTTTCCGTTATATCCTCTTTGGTATGAAGATTATCTTCCACATCATAAGTCGATTCAAAAATAGTCGCTGTCCCTAAAGTCATTGTCATACCTGTCAATGATACCGTCATTATCAAGGTCTTTTCCTAAAGGATCGTGAGACTTCTTCATTTTTGACTGTACTTTCCTTCCGTTCTTAACTCTTTTCTAACCTTTTCCGCCATTTTCTTTTCTTTAAAAGCTCGGCATTTTTGTTCCTCAAGAAGATTTCCTTTTCTGTTTTTATGCTTTTCGGTGCAGAAATTCTCTCACCAACTGTTGTTTCATCATTTTCAAGGGAAGTAAAGTAACACTTTGATAGTCTGATAGAACTTTGTCCTGAGTTTTATCCATAGTTGAATCTGTTTCTTTGTCTTTAGAACGATTTTAGGTTGTTTTCGCTTTTTCTTTTATTAGGACTTTCCTGCAAAAGCTCATTCTTGGAATTTCTTTTGCTTTTCCTTTTCGTGGATCTTATCCCGAAATCGGTCTTTCTCGTGAATAATTTTCCTCGGTAATCATCGCCATGCTTTTAGTTTATGAGTTTCATCCATGTCTGTACTTTTTCCTAACAATTTTGCTTCTTCCCTTTATTTTCTGCCTTTCCTTAAAATCTCGTTTTAATTTTCTTTTCCACAAGCTATCACTCACTTCTTCGGTTTTCGTTGTCATCTTCTGATAGAGAATGGTATCTTTTGAAACTTATCAATAAAGGGAAACAATGGTATTCCCAAAGAATAACAGTCCTTTCTCCCGCATGGAATTTGGTAGCATATTTAGCTGCGGTTTGGAGATTTTCAGTTTTCTTGCCAAGATTTCCCGATCTCCTGACGCTTGATTGAGCATTAAAACAAAATCTGTGTTATCAAAGATGTTTTCTATCTCCTTACTCATCAGTAAGTCTTTGACATTCTGCGTAATGTCGGTCTAATTCCTCCCCATTTTCTGAAACGCTTCCATATCTCAACGGGTAAGAGGCGGTCTGTTCTTCTTTTAAAAGTAGGTGAAACTCATCAATGTAATACCTTGTTGCCTTGTTTCCTCTGTTTTGCGATACTTTATTCCATACTTGGTCTTGAATAACCAACATTCCGATTTTTTTAAGCTGACTGCCCAGTTCCTTGATGTCAAAACAAAGGAGCTGCTTGTTGAGATCACATTCGACCTCTGGTTAAAGACATTAAGAGAGCCTGTTACATAAATCTCCATCTCCGTTGCCAGTTTTCCGACCTTTCTTCCTGATTTAACATATCTACAGGTCTTTAAGATAGGCATATTTTTCAGAAATCGGATTTTCAAAATACTTCTCATAAATTTTAGGTAAGCATCTGTCTATAACCGACTTTTCTTCTGCCGTCAGTCCACTTCCTCCAACGACAAGTTCAAGCATAGACATAATGAAGTTTGCCTTGTCTTTTAACGGTGCATCTCCATCGCCGTAGTTCATGCTTATATCAAGGGTTTAAGTCGTCTTTTGACTTACTGCTGACCTTAATCACTTCTCCCTTAAACTGTCTTACAAGGTTTCATATTCGCCTCGGATCACAGATGATGACATCATCGTCCGTTACCAAAATCGCATTTGCCATTTCACGCTTTGCACTAAAGCGACTTACCACTGCCCGGAGTTCCTAAGAGTTAACCCATTGGGATTCTTTTAATTTCTTTCGATCTGCCATAATCAGGTTGTCGACTTGAGTGCGATTCAGTCCATAGTACAAACTGTTGCTTGAATTGATGAAAAGCTCCTCTGTGGTAAACGGTATAAAGACGGCTGTTGATGAGGAAGTTAAGCCTCTGTTAATCTCCAGTTTATTCACGCCAAGAGGAAGTACGCTTATAAGTCCTTGCTCCTGTGCATGATCAAGTCTTTTTATCTTGCAATTATGCTTAGTGGCAATGGAGCTGATTTGTGCAATGGTGTTTTCCAGTTTCTGTACTGTCCTTGCAGTTCATAAAGACAATGGTTACGACAAACATTCTCTCATCTCTTGTCTGCAAGTCTTTTTAACAGGCTTTTCTACATCTTCACCATAGGTGATTAGGTCTGAGGGTAAAATATCCATATCATAACCCGCTCTTACCGCCTTTTTGTTTTCCTCAATTCTCATCTTATCAATGTCGGTGTTTTTCTTTTTACCATCTTAATGGCTTCCGACTGCTCAATCGCCCTGATATGAAAGGAAATATTGATGTTATCGTCAATGTCCAAAAACTCGGCAAAGCATGCGGTCTGAAAGTTCACTGGCAAGGATTTGAAAATGACTTGTCGCTCCGATAAACTTCCCGAACTTAAAATATCTACTCGGTGTAAAGTTAAATTCATCCAGGGCGTAATGTAGCTTTTGGTGCTTTCTTTTTCTTTAGGGTCTTTGTAGGAGAAATCAAAGGTCTTGCCCGGATTTAATACATCGTGAAGGATTTTTCAGCCTTTCTTCTCCGTTTAGGGCTTTCTGCACGCACGCCCATACTTTTTAGGGACGATAAGATGTCAATCTCAGTCTTTCAGTTTTGGGGTTGCCTGCTCCATATTGTCCCTTCGACGCTAAAAGTAATGTACTTTGATTTTTCTAAGCCCGTTATTTCCCTTTTACAATCTGATTTTTAGCATTTCTCGAAACTCAAGGCGTATCTCGTCAAAGCCGTCTTTTTATCCGGTATCTGAATTGCCGACTGCATTTTCTTCGTTTCTTCAAAGCTGATTGATATGACAGTTCAATCCGAGCACTCGGATCAAAGGAATTTAAGAAGTTGGCAAACTGATTAAAAATCAAATCTCGATCTTCCTCTAAGGCAAGCTGATAGTTAATATCCTCAAAGACAATGCTCTTACTGAAATGCTTTTCGTCAAGCTGACATATCCCGTTTTTCAAGAGTCTAAGATAGGGAAGGGTATCTTCTACGGTATAGCGTTTCGGCTTTCTCTTCAAAGATAAGGCTTAAAAATCCGCCTTTCTCTTTTTATCTTTTGTTTTATCTTGCTTTAATTCCTGTTTCTCCCTTCTTAACGCCTTTTTTTGTTTTCGTGAGCTTTATCTGCTGAATTTTTCTTTTTGCTGTTCAAGGTAAACCTCCTCACACGCTTTTTGCGGTTGGTAAAACTTGTGTAAATAGATATACTTAAAATACTTTTCAAAGGTCAGTCCGTCTTTTTCAAACAGTGTAATGAAAATGGGAAGTGTGGACACGATGAGAAATAAATTGCTATATCATTTGCTGCAAACTTTCTCATAAATAAATAGACGGTATTCCTCACCAGTCCTGCGAAAGTAAAAGCCGATCAGCTGTCTTTTGGTTAAGTTAAAAGCGACCTTCGTTTTTACTTTCTTTAAGTCTTTCGAGTTGGTACATACGCCATGATTTACCTCCCATCTTCTTTTCTCTTGACAGCTCCTCCATGTGTTCATATACGGAGCCGATTTCTTCCTGAATACTGGCAAGCTGTTCCTCCTGTGCTTTGATTGATTCTTCCCTGCATCAGACAAAATCATTGTGGCAATGTCCAACCTTGGTGATTCTTTGTTTAGCTCTTTTCATTTGTTTTATGAACTCTGATTCTATCCACCAAAATGGCAATACCTGTTACAAGTGCTGCTTTCCATATTGTTTTTCTTTTCTTCATACTATCTTCCTTTCTTTTTAGTGAGCATTGAGAACACTTTTTGCCAGTGTTCCGCTTTTTAACATCATCAGTCCCAACAAAATCGCATACCCAAGTATCGTGAAGGTACGGTATGAATGTCTGTAATCTGTATTGTCTTAACTAATACTGCATGTAAATTCCAAGGCAAACCATTAAAAGAGTCCTTGCAGTCCAAGGCAAACAGTCCTTTCAATGTAGTTTGTTCCGATCTGTCCCCATTCTTTGTTTCCCATTGTCGCAAAAGGTATGGCTGAAACCGATGAGTAAACATAGATTTCAAAACATTCTTCCGTAAACAACGAGCATGATGACAATGGAGATTCCCTAGTGGCAACTTTTTGAGGTGAGGGTTCAAAGAGAATCATAATGAGTTCTCCCAGTCCCTTATCTTTTAAAGCTTCTACCATCTGAACAATTTGATCTCCGGAAACAACAGCAGAGGTGTTAATCACCCCCGCCGCTTTGTTTACCATACTTTGTGCCACATCAAAGACTGCCATCGAAAATTCAAAGCGCATGGGAAACTAACCATACGGCAACCCACATCTTGATGATGTACTGAAAAAGTCAAAGGTGTCCGTATCGTGCATATTGTTCTTTGCGCATGACCATATTGATAAGCTCGATACAAAGGACTGCCGTTATGATTAGTCCTGCTATTGGAATGATAACGGAGTCGTTAATACTCTTGATAAAGTTAAATACTTCTCCGTTCCATCCCATCGGTGTCTGTCCTACATCTGCTGCCACTTTCCCAACCTGATTGTTGATGTCAAGAAACATGGACTCTAAGTTTGCTTGGATACCGCCCAGTAGAAGCTCCTTGAAAAATTCTTCTATCTTGTCGAATATCCCAAACATTTCATCGGCTCCTTTTCTTCCTACTTTAGTACATTGGCAAGAAGCGGAATGAGTTTTAAGCCGATAAGGACGATACCGCCCCCTGCCATAAGCTGCTTCACGCCTTGGCTCTTGGCGCCGTTGTCGTTCCCGTAACCTTCCATCAAGTTGATCACGCCCCATGCTCCAAGTCCTGCTCCTACCGCCATTACCAATACTTTCAGTACATCTACTGCCCGTGTAAAAATTCCATTTTATTCTTCCTCCTTATTTTCTTTTCTTCTCAATTTTTGTTGTATGACTTCACTACAAAGTTTTTGTAAAGTCTTACCGTCTTTTTCACGATCTTTAAAAATATCCAAAGATATGAATGAGATCGCCTTTTTCAAAGTCTTTCGCTGTTTTCCACCTTTTCACCGTAAGCAGCACAGTTGATATATTCCTTGCTTTTCCCGTACTTCTTTACAAGTGCAAAATTAACGACTTCTACCGTTTCTCCGTCTTTTTCAAAACTTGAGAAGATAGGCTCTGCAACCAAGTTGGCATTGATGTTCATCATTTCCTGCTTCATATTTTTAATTTCTCCTTTTCTTTTTCAATAAAAAGCGACCGGACTTTTTACTTTTTCCAATCGCTGATGCTTTTTGCTATTTAGTTTTTCCTTAGTGGGACTTCTTATCCTTATCATCTTTTCCTCCTGATTTTTGAGTAATAAAAAGCAGCAAATCTATTTTTAGACTTACTGCATTCTTGTAATAACCGTATCCCTATTCAGTTTTGCTTTTCCTTTTCGCTTCATGTAGCTTTTCAATATCAAACAAATTCTTCTTGTCATAGTCCTCAAGGAGTTTGTAATTCTTGTGCTTTGTAATGTCGAATTTATCCGATAGGAAAGGGCGGACACCACGAAGCTGAAAGATCATTTACTGCCGTCCATAACTGTTATTTCATCTTGGCTCATCAGTTCTTTTCAGTCTTTTGGTAATTCAGTCCAAAACTCTTTTTGATTGCTCCTTGTTTCTGATGTGTTGTAAAGGTCAATGGTTTCTTTTTCCCAGTGTTTCTGAAAGCTCTTTTTAGAGTTGTTTTCTCTTTCCCACCTAAGAATAGAGGTACTATCACAGTTGCCAACAATGGTATCGGCATTATCCTTGTAGATTGCCTTTAGCTGAGATTGTGCCTGTAAGATGATACTGCGGATATTTCTCTGGAACGGATTGTAGCTATGAGCTTTTCAAACTTTGGAATTAAGCCGATGTTTTGCAAATTCATCAAGTAAGCACCTCACATGAACAGGTAATCTTCCGCCATATACATCATCGGCTTTTATCACAGAGTAAGTTAAATAACTGTGAGTACATAATCGACACTACAAAGTTAAAAAGTATCATCGGTATCGGAGATAATAACAAAGAGGGCAGTCTTTCTATCACCAAGAGTATCCAGTTCAATTCATCTTCTTGCATCAAGTCCCTAAGTTCCTGAATGTCAAATGGAGCAAGCCTTGCACCGCAAGAAATTAAAATAGATTTCGCTGTTTTTCCGGCAGCAAGTTTATATTTTTCGGTATTGCTTCACTGCAAAGTGCGTAGGCTCTTTCTTTTCCAATGCTTCAAATAATCTATCAATCGGATTCATATAGGTTTCATCATCTTCTCTTACTTCTGAAGCGTCTATCATATCGAGTAGAGTCGCAAAAGTTCTTTTCTCTCTTGGAGCTTCATAGAAGATATATCCGATAAGTGCTGTAATAGAGCTTTTCGGCTTTCACCCAAAAGTCCTCACCTGCTTTTTCTCCCTCGCCCTTGGTGTTTGCGATGATTGTCTGTACTAATTTGAGTATGTCTTTTTCACTTCTAAGATAAGCAAAGGGATTGTATTTTCATACTCTTTTTGAAGTTAATGGTATTTAAGATTTTTATCTCATATCCGTTATCTTCAAGCATTTTACCACACTCAAGAACTATCGTTCCTTTTAGGGAAGATTTGTCAAGGACATAAACAAAAATTTTTGATAAATTTATATCTTCTCTGTTTCTCTCTTAATTAACTTTTTAGTATTTTATCCTTGTATGTTTCCCTGTACCTTGCTTGAAATGTAGATTTACAGTATATTTTTGTTTTTCCAATATCCATTACTAACTGTTTTATGTTGTGATTCTTTTTATTACTCTTTTTCTTCTTCCATAAGTCCTCCTTTTCCGCTTTTTAGGCAAAAGAAAAACAGTAAACCTTTGTGATTTACTGTTCCTGTGTTTATCAAACTATAAATTTTGCAAATTATTATTTCTGATTCTTTGAGTTACTATTCTCATTATCCAATGAACTAAAATTAAATTTAGCACCATTAAAATTACAGACAAAATAGAAATCATAACTATATCTGTAAAAATGATACTCAAAGTAATGAATAGATTTAGATATCAAAAATACTAATTGGTAAAAGTGCAATACTTGAAAATCATGCCGGTATATATCTTCTTATCACAAGACTTTTGTATTATATGAATTACTAAATGTATTACAAAAAGCAATAACACTCTCTATCCAAATTATATAAATTTCCCAAAATATGCTTATACCTGTTACTACAATACATATTATATATTCTTCAAGAACAGCTATTGCAAAACCTTCACTGCTAAAATTACTGTATAATTTTTCAAGCGTACTATATTTTTACTAAATCAAAATTCTTTTTCAAACCATAACCTAAAAACCTATTATTTCTTCCATTTCATGAATCATGAAAACAATAGGGAATAACCAAAACACTCTTTCCATTTTTATCCCCTAAAACACGAATTTGTTTGTCTACATCAATTAATATTATACCATATCCTTTCTCACAGTCCCAAATCTTTACTCTTGCTCTGTGTTAGTTCCTTTTTCTGTGTATGTAACGTCTCTATACAGATCTTAACTTTTTCTGCTTGTTCAACTTCTTTTCGTAGGTCTATGATTTGAGAATATAGACTGTCTTTTTCTTTCCTCAAAGTTATTACTTCTGATTTCCACTTGGATATGTTTAAGGTCTTGCTTTCTCCTAAATGCTCTTTCAAATATTTCTTGGCACTTTCAAATAAAAATAATCTCTGCCGTATGCTCGTTATAAAAATATCTTGTTTGTTTTTCTTTTAACTTGGTATAGGCTTTGTAGGTGTCTTTATGATTCAAATATTTTTCGGCTTGGTCAATAAGTTTGGTTTTTATCATCAATCTTCTTTTTCGGTATCTTTCAAAGCTCTTGTGGTCTTATAATTTTTGTCTCGTAAATCGGTAATACTCTCTTTCAGTTCAGATACGGAAATGATATTTTCTCTTTTAAGAACTGATAGTTTTCAATATATTTTTCTAAATCTGTGTTATTGCTATCTGCTTTTTACGGATAAGATTTTCAAAAACGGATAGCAAATTTTTCTTTGGGTGGGAGGGTGGATTTGAGATTATCAGTTTCTGCTTTTTCTTCTTTTCCAATTCCTCTTATCCAATTCTAACAAGGCTTTTTATTCTTAACTTGATTTCTTGTAATAGCCTATTCTGTTTTCTGATTTCCCGATTGATATTTCCTCTGTCGGTGGCTATGCCTTTCTTTTCCATTTGAGTGGCTGATACGCCTAAATGAATGGTCGGTATTTGTTCTATGCCCTGTCCTTTTGATAGAACGATGGTCTACTTTGTCCTGTATGTTATTTTCTTCCAAATATTTATTTGTAATGTCTGCCCATGCCTTTCGCCAATGTTCCGCTTTTGTCTTGTTCGTTCCAATCCACTGTATTGATTTTTCTTGTTTTGTAGTTGCCATTTTTAAGTTTTTACTTTTCTCCGTTTTCATCAAGGATATATTCCTTTTTGATTTTTGCTCCCATGTTTTATCTTCGTTTAGCGGTCGCATAGTTAATAGTATATGTGCTGTGGGTTTCCGTCATCTTTATCGTGTAGAGCAACATCGGCACACATACCGACCCTACAAAAATTTTCTTTTACATACTCTCGTACAAGCTCTATCTGTTTTTCCCCTGTCTAATTCTTTTTAGGTAATGCAATTTCTATTTCTCTTGCAAGCTGTGAGTTTTTACTTTTTCATTTTTCTCTACACTGTTCCATAATGTTCCTCTATCTAAAAATTCCTGTGGTGCATTTTTGTGGTAGAGAATTTCTGTATGTAGCTATTCCTCCTTTTCTTGTAAAGTCGTGAACTACTCTGTCATATTCATTTTTATCTTTTCGCCACTTCGATAGGCAGAAGCTGCAACTGCACTTCTTCCTTTTCCTCTTGAGATAATCTTTATACTAAGATGATATGCATAAAGGAAAAACCTCCTCTCTTTTCTAATATGGATATGGTGGCGATGGATAAGACTTCCTAAAAATCGGATAGCTTTTTATCCGATTTCTTTTGGGAAAGTACACAAGGGTAGGAAATTTATTTCCAGGGGAGTGTAGCTCCCCTGTATCAGCGTCAGCTGATATGCCCTCTCTAAGAGCCTTCGGAGAACGCACACACCTTTAGGGTGTATAAGTGCCCTTCCCCTTTGTAAACAAGGGACTATTCCTATATGTCGCTTTCTTTCCTCTTGGTTTTCTGTATTTTGATTTTCGCTTTGTTCTCTGCTCTCTATAATTTTCTTGATTTTTGATTTTTACTAACTCTTTTATATTCGGAAATGTGATTAGCTGATAGAATTCATCTTTGGTAAAAATCTTTACTTTCGGTGAAGATACTTTTCAAAGACTCCTCCTTTTTCATAAAAGGCGTCTATCTCTCTTTTTCTCTCTTCCTGTTTTTGCTGACTGATGAGTTTCTTTCTTTTTGTTTTGTAACTGCTTGATTTCTTCTTCTGCCATTAAAATTTTTTCATCTATATTTTTCATTTACTGTTTTTCCTTTCTTCTTAATTTTTGAGCAAGAAAAACAGTAAACCTTTTTCACGATTTACTGTTCTGTGTTAGTTTTTATTAAATTATCAATTAGTTAAAATGGATTAACCAGTTTTATCCACTCTAATGGTAACATACGCTGATAAATATCCATGATTATAACCTTTAGCTTCGTAGAGAATACAATCAGGATGCATTTTTGAAATAGTTTAGCTGATTCCTTAACACAACGCATTTCTTTCTCGCCATAAATATATAGAACCTGTGCTTTGCTTTTCTGTAATACTTTCTTCAATCTATACTTTCCCCATATATGTTTTATCATTTTCACTAATGTTTTTCATTGGTAATCTTAGGCATATCTTCCATATAATAATTTTCTATCTCTTCCGGATAAGCCGTATTAGGATAAATCATCAAACTTAATTGAATTTTGCTGGCTGATTTACTAAACATAAGTTTTCCAAATATTTTTACAACAACTCGTGCTAATTCGTGATAAATTTGGCTGAGGAATACAAATGCTACCATCTATTATTGCTTTCTGAGCTATATCACTATCTAATGATAATAACTCAATTGCAATTTGACCACCCTAAAGAACACTGCCTATAGTAAACAATTTCCCATTACAATTGTTTTTATATAATCCATTATTTGTTGAGCAGAATTTTCAGTTGAAATATAATCTCTTGATATTCTTCTCACATGACCATCAAGTGTTGGTAAAAATCACATGGAATTTATCTGATAATATACGAGCTTGTCGAAGATAATTCCACCAGAATTGCCTCCACCATGTAATCAGTAATATATGCGGGAAAATTTTTATATCCAAAATTCATGGAAACCTCATCTTTCATTACCCTCTAAATTTAAACTTTTTGTTTATATTACTTAATATTATACCATTTTTAAGCCATCTATATATACAGCTTTCTGTGGCACTTGACAGTTGCCTATAAAGTTAAAGCACACATCAACTTGTTGCTTTTCTGTCTTTCCCTTTTCTCCTCCTGTTGCTTCGTGGACTACAACTTTTTCATATACTTATTTATCATTGGTACATCAGTTCTTCAATATCTGTATATTTTTCTATCATTTTTAAGAATTTATCGGTGTCAACTTTTCTCTGATGATAGCTTTTTCTATTTCATTTTTCAAAAATACTGTATTTGTTTTTCCAAGTCTTGTTGCTCTGTATCATAGGTATTAAATAATCTGTCAAAATGTTTTACGGAATTTTTCCAAGTGCGTGGTCTTCATACAGTTTTGTAATAAGGGTTGTTAGTTCTGCATTTCTTGATGACAGTTTTTCTAACCTCTTTATCTCCTTTGATACTTCTTTCTCATCGGATAATTTGTTCATCACTTTTAGAATTCTTTGCTTTTCTTCTTTGGCAAAGTCTGTGATTTCTTTGATTGATTTTAGGAGAATTTCATTTACTGTTTTTACTTTGATGTAGTGCATACTGCAAGTGCCTTTTCTGTGTCTGTAATGTTGACATACAAAAGAGTAATCACTATCGTATTTCTTTTCTTTATGTTCTGCAGGCTCTCTGTAGCTTAACTTACCTCCACAATCTGAACAGAGTTAAAAGCCCTGTAAATGGGTGTGAGGTTGTCCCGTACTGGACTTCTTCTTACTGTTTTTCTTAGCCTTTGGGCGTTATTCCATGTTTCTTCATCAATGATGGCTTCATGGGTGTTTTTGAAGATAATGAGTTCATCTTCTTTCGCCTTTCTGCGTTTCTTAGTTTTGTAATCAACGCATATTGTTTTACCAAGAACAGTATGACCTATATATTCTCTTTTTCTAAGATATAGCCTATTGTGGTCGGTGTCCAAAAATACGGGTCTTCTATTCCTCTTTTCTTAGAACTATGGTTATTTTCAGGATAATGTATTTCTGCATAGGCTGATGGAATAAGGACTTTATCTTTGGTTAGTATATCTGCTATCTGTGTTACTCCACTATCCTCTATAACAAGATGGTAAAATGCGTTTTACGACCTTTTGCACTCTCTTTATCGACAAGTAACTGCTGTTTGTTCTTAGGGTTTCTATAATAGCCGTATGGAAACGCTTGGAGATACTCTTTTACCCTCTTCCATTCTTGCTCTGAAGATAGATTGTATTTTTCTTGAGGTATCTCTCGCATACCATTCGTTCATAATATTTAGAAATGGGATAAAGTCGCTTTCTGCTTGTTTTTCGCTATCTATTCCGTTATTGATGGCAATAAATCTACACCTTTTCTTTGAAAAAGTATTTCGGTATAAAACCTACTTTGAGATAATCTCTACCAAACCTACTCATATCTTTTTACTATCACAGTAGATACTTTTGTTTCTCTCTACTGCTTTTATCATCTTTGAAATCCCTCTCTATCAAAAGGTTGTTCCAATTTACTCCGTCATCGGTATAGTGATAAATATTTATAAAGCCGTTTCTAGGCATAGCTTTCAAGTAGCTGCTTTTGATTGGTGATCGAATTACTTTCTCCTTGCATTTCATCATCGACTTAAACGCTCATAAAGGGCCGTTTGTCCTGTTCTTTTCGTATTTGACATGAGAATTACCTCCTTTCCAAGTTTTATTATTTTCTCTGTCCCTATGAGGTTAATCCTTTTGGATCGGTTACACAATAGCTGCTGTGCATTTGCATAAGGTTGGGTTTACATCGAGTCTGCCACTTCCTGATCCTCCTATGACAAGTACATTCTTTATTTCGCATACTTGGATTGCTTGGGTCTACCGTTCATGGTTAATCGTTCTGTTTGAGTGAGCAAGATATTGTTTTGAAACTTTTCATCCATGTACGGCTCGATGTCTTTTTTATTTCCCCATCTTGCTGAACCATACTCTCTACCTTGTCTAAACTTCTTGGCGTTTTTACCTTTGGTATAGACAATAAAATTTAATTAAGGCTGCTACTCCAACTCCTACCAGTATATCAATAAGATTTATGCTGTGGTACAAACTCATCGTATCTAAGCTCTTAACATCCCTTGAAGATTTTACATCTATGACATCTCCGCCGAAATTATAGCTTCTTACATGAAGAGAGAAGATAAGGTGCCTGCAGAGCAGAAAATGCAAGATAAGGATGTTTACGTTTCATACAACTTTGCCTTATCTTGCACTTTGAACTCAACCTTTCATGTCTTTTTAATATTTTGGCTATCACAGGTCTTTTCACCTCCAATCAAAAGTAATAGGTGGTTCCTGCCTTTTCGGTGTTACAGCGACTGTATTCCTGACCGCTTCGCTCTTCTTTTGCACGTTCCTTTACTCAAAATATCCCTTGTTGTTCTTGGCATAGTGAAGTCTATTTTTCTTATTCAGTAAATAAGTTCCTTGTCTATGAGGAATTGAATAAATACCTTTGTGGAGATATAGAAGCTCTTTGCTGTATTTCTGAAATTAGTAAACGGATAGTTATTCACTCAATTCATCAAAATAGCTTGGTCTTCGGCTCTAAATCCTCTATTATGCTTTTCAGCTAATCAGGTGATTGGCAAGGAGTACCGCATTGCTTAATATTTCGTCAGTGCTCATTTTCTGGTTCTTGATATATCCTCCATTTTACGATCTCCTGGCAATACCTCTGTGGGTTGCTATCTTTTAAATTCTTTTGCCTGTGGCAGCTGGAAGATAGGATACAGGGCGTGTAATCCTGACTCGTTGATGAGATGCATATTTCTTCTTTGTCTGCCGTCGGTACACTTGACATCAGCTTTATCATCCTATATCCATCCATGTCTTACCAAAGCATCTCTCGTGTTTGCATATAGCCCAATTTTTCGGGCAACTTCTTTTCCGATAAAGAAAACTCACCGTCTTTTTCCATTACAGTGAGTTTCCACATCTATATTTTCAAAATGTTATTAAGCTGCTCAGTAGGCTCTTCGCTCCTTTGCTTATTCTCTAACTATCCTTAGAAACAGTATTTTTGCCATCTCCTTAAACTTCTCGATATACGAACGGGACTCTTTTCCGTTCCGTCTTTCTCGATCTTGCAAAGAGCATGTGAAGCTTTTTCTCCATCATTTTCATATCTTTGGCTTTGGAAAATACGGAGTATTTACCTCGTTTCTTCATCTTTCATTACCGAAAACTTAACACCGTATTTGTTGCTAAGCCTCTTTTCAGTTCTTTCAGTTCCGCTTCTTCTACCGGTATTTCTTCAAGCTGTCCTTTTTGCGCCATATCGTTTGAGCTTTCATTTCCATTTACTTTAACAGTTTCGTCCTCCAAGTTTATTCTTCTTTCATCAGTTTTTCGCGTTAAAGTTTTCCAGTTACTTTGGCACCTTAATCTCAGAGCTGAGTGTCTTTCTTACAATTTCTTCGTTAATCAAATTAATATGCTCCTCTGCTCATAACACAAGGGCAGAGTAATGTGCATATCCACTTAGTGTATTATATACTGCTGGTAGGACAAATGCTCTGATATTCCCACAATACATTCATTTTCCTTAATAGCATCTGATGAATACTCAGTATAGTTTGGTTTTAAATCTCTTTTACTATATGTGCGAGCTTCGTTTGATTGATTTATAATAAACTCTCTATCATCAGTATCATAATATCTGCCAGTATCTTAATATCTCCATCAAGTATAACCTAAATTTATTGCCCAACTCAGATATTCATAGCAGCCTGTCTTGCTCATCTAAAGCAGTTCTGATATATATTTTGTTTTCTATTTCACCTCTCCGTCATATTTTTTCTTGGTTCTGAATACTCATCTGACGGACGATGGGTGAAATTATATAGGTAAATATCTATGAGTAATCTTTGATGAATTATTTATGTGTCTCTGGCGTGGTTGGGGCATATTGCCATTTTGCATTGGCAATTTTGCTCTGTTACATTGTTCAATCTGCACTTGTGCATTGGTGGATTTTGCACTTTTCCATTGGTGCATTTTTGCCCTAATGCATTAGGCGCTAGCACCTAAGGCTTATATTCCTCTTTTCTTTTTTGTTCAATTTCAGCATAAAGTTCCTCCAGCTTTCAGTATTTGAGTGTGCAACACCATCTCTTGGATCTTCTTGCCAGGGTTTCCTGCAGGCGAAAACCTACCTTTCCGCTTCGCAAGGTTCTTTTTATCCTCAAACTCATATAATTAAAATCTTTTCCTGCCATACTTATTAGATTCTTGTCAATATCTTCCGTCATAAAATTCTTTGCCCGGTTCTTATTTATTTCTATCAGCGGTTTGTGCTGTAAGATGAAGCTTTATTTAAACCTATCTCTCTTTTCAATGTCTTATTTGCAACGATGGACATTCATCAAATAAATACATACTCATCTAAAAGCTCTCCTTTCCATGATATTTTTCACTAAAAGACGATGTTTATCTATCGCCCTTAGTATGGTTTTGAAATTTTTATTGATTTATGGCTTCCTTGGATTCCTTGTATAAGCTATAGTACAGCTCTATCATCGGTATTCCTTCTGGACTCCGTAGAAATCCTATGATAAGTGCTTCTATTGCTGCTCTTGTGTTATTTTGTGTATAAAGGCAGGCCTAGCAAATACCCATCAGCATAAGCAAGTACAAACATCACCCAGTCCCTATGCTAACCAAAAGAATGTCAAATGCGGTGAGGATACTTAACGATAGGCTGATCGGAAACAAGATTATTTTAATGATCCATCATTTATTCTCCACCGCCTTTGCTAATGGAATAACTGACGCAGCCGGCGAAATATTCTTTTACATATCATAAAGCCTCCCTTTTCGATATTTTGTTGATTTTTTAAAAATAAGGGATAAGTGCTGGCTCCTATTTATCAAGCTTTTTCCTCTGTCCTAACCCACTTATCTCAAACTCCGCGATGTCTATGATAAACTACTACTATCATTTGGATTTGCTGATATATTTGTTGGTAGCGGGCATATTATATGGGTGGAGGTTTACATGACTAAGCTATTTCAACCACCCGCATAGCAGGTGGTTTATTTGTTCTCTTACGAGAACAGGGCCTTCTTCGAAAAAAACGGCTCGAGCCGACGAAACCGGCAATATTATTTTATTAAATTTTTATATAAGTGTCTCTTTTATTGAATGGTCCCATTCTGGGTAGCAAGCACTCTCCACCAGCTCTTCTTCGATTCTAAGCCTAACTGAGTGTACGCAACTCTCTCACGATCTTGAAGAAAGGTGCACCTGTCTTGATCAGACTGTGTTAGAAACTGCAGCAGATCAGCTATAGTGCTATCCTCTGTCTCCCACCTGAGTCTGTGTGAAGATATTGATGTATATCACCGCCTTGTAGCCATCTTGATAGCACCTCAAGTGTCTCAGAAACAGGACCAATCTGGTTTGAGCTTTGTCAAAGTTGAGTTTGCACAACCGCTGTCAATACGTCTTAAGTCTCTCCAGTAGTTTGTGACAGACATAAGGTCATCACCTACAAGCTGAACCTTTCCACTTAAAGTTTCAACTTTTGTGAAGAGCTTTCCATCCTTCCCAATCTTCCTCATCCGAGACGTCCCTCCGTGAATGATAGGATGCTCTCACTAGACTTCTTCCAATGCTCAACAAAGCTCACTGCGATGCCAGACTCTGTTTCCTGCCTTTGGAAGCTGATCTTTCCAGCTGTACCTGTCGTCCACTCGCTTGCAGCTGCATCGTAGCGATCCTTGAAAATCAACGCAGCTTCAGAGCAGCCTTCTCCAGCACAGCCTATAGGATAAACTCGATAGCTTCCTCATCACCACCTGTAGGTTTAGGAGCCAAAACCACCCTCATCACCTGCTCGCCTATGAAGTCACCGCTTCAAAAGTGCTGGAGTTGTGGAATCTTCCGCACACCATCTGAAAACCTCGTGGCTTGGAGCTCCTACAGGCATAACCACTGTAAACTCCTGAACGTCTGCGTTGTTTGCAGTGCATCGAGCACCGTTTAAGATGTTCATCATCGATACAGGAAGTCTGTTTGCATGTTTACACCACCAAGGAATCTGTAAGTGGGATATCAAGTGGAAATAGTGCAGCTCTTTTTGCAATTGATATGCGAGGGTTGCATTTGCTGAGCTTTGACTTATCCTTTGTTCGTCTGGCCTCGGTCATTGCCCTCTACAGCGATATCTGACATCCATTCCCTCAAACTTTGTCGTTGATGGTTATTTACTCTTCTCAACGGCCTTTAGAAGTACCCTTTTCCAGGTAACGTGACTGTCACCGTCTCTAAGCTCAAGTGCCTCAAACTCACCTGTAGATGCCTGATGGAGCTGTTCCTCTTCCGGTGTTCCGTCTACAAGATAAACCTCAGCGCAACTGCTGGTTCCTCTTGAGTCAAATGTTTCTCTGCGACCTTCTGAATTTCTGACTGGTTTCATTGGTAAAACCTCCTTTTGGTCTCATATAACCTATATGAGTAAAATTATAACTCATGCGACGATGGTATAATAACATAAATCTAAGATAACTCTATATAAAAATACTAATTTTGTTCTGTTAAGCGTATATTGCTATTGTGCCGAGCAATCGTTTTTAAAATAAAATCGATGATTACTTGCTATTTTAGATATATTAAAGAAATTTATGCCTGACATAAATTATAATGAACAAGTCGATATAGAATACCAAAAAAGCTAAGGACAATGCTTTCTGGGCTGCCTGCATTTTTAAAGACTTAGAGGAATTGAACTCGTACACAATCAAGAACATAAGTGCCTATGCTATGATAAAAATATTTTTACCAGTTTTCTAGCGAAGAAAATCCATTATAAAGAAAATCATACAAAGTGTGACCGAAATACCAATTTTAAGTACTTGAAAGTCTTACTGTAACAGATATTGAAATATGGAATATTTAAAAATATCATTGACACGGACGGTGAAAATATAAATGAAAATGCCATGAAAAATCAGCATTAAGGCGTGTTCAATGCTTTTGCCCACTGAAAAGGTAAAATACCGTGGAAAATTTAATTGCCGAGATGCCGCTCAGGAAGTCGGGCTGATATTGACGAAGTCGCTGCAAATGATTAAGTGAAGCAGGAAGGGAAGGACTCAGTGATTCAAAGAGCAACCACCACGGAAGAATAATACATGATGTTGCACCTCTCACATATCTGTTTGGAATAAGATATCCAGTCATGTTGGACTTGAGTATATCGATCAGATTTTACAAACAACAGATTTGAGTTCACAGGGAAGGGCAGGAAAAGGAGGTTACTATATATTTCTCCTGACAGGAATTAAAAGAAGCCTTGCAAAACTATTGTAGGCAAAAGGGTTTAATATGAAAGCGGACATGGTGCATTTTCTTATCGTGCAAAATAAAGATTGTCCTTGCAAGTGTTGAAAACATATGAAAACATGCCAAGATTATCGATTTTCATGTTTCCTCTTAAACTGATTTCCCTTGCTAGACAAATGTATATAAGGTGATATATACCGGGCTGATGTTCTCAGTCTGGTGATGTAAATACAACCAAAAAGCACTATGCGGCTATGAAGATGACAGACGCAGAAGCGCGAAATGGTAAAACTGGGGGAATGGTGGCTCTCCTCAATTTGTTCAGGATTATCTGTCGACCTTACCAAGCTACAAGTATAAACATCCGGATGCACCTGTGCTGTCCATTCCGTTCATCCATAATCTGTTCCTCGTCATCAGATATACCTGTATTGTTGTATTTTTCAGGATATACTCCTGTAGAAATCTTAAGCACTCTACTTTAACCGATGTACATATATTTCTCCGTATCTGTGCAGAAACTCTTGTAGTATTCAGCCTGCCCAGTAAAACATTAAAACAATGTAAAATGGATACAAAATACTTTTCTCATATTCTCTCAAACATTGTTCTATGTAAGTCTACAACAGAACATATGTTTTGTCAAGAAAAAATCAGACATACATTTCTACCTCCTTTACTCCTCTTCATCGCTTTCTATTTCCTTTGTAACCTCTTTTGAGGTCTCTCATCATAGTTTCTTGCTTGCCGACCTATTTCAGCACTTTACAGAAACTTTAAATACCTTTAAGGTACTATGGATTAGCCTTTTCATTAAGCTGAATAAACTGTATCTCTGTAGCCACGTAAGAACTCTTGCTCTCAAAGGATCTTGATGCATAGAAAGATAAGCGGAGTTAAGCAATGAGGAAAGCAACCTAGTACCAAGGTGTGTTAAAAGTGGACGATGGGACTGAACAGGGAAAGAAGCTTATGACCCTCATAGGCTAACAAAATAAACGATGAGTATGAGGCAGGCGCCTCTTCATTCTCTTGACAATTGTATGTTCTGGTAGACTATGGGGCGTGTTCGGAGGAGAATGAGGAAAATGTGCAACGACTACGATGGTACTGGCAAATTTTGCTGGGTGGGCGTCTGCAACAATCAGTGGTGTCGGTGAAAGTGAACGCTGATGTCGGCTGGTGCCTCTGATGAAACAATTATGGAATGGTCAGGAATGCATCCGGTGCTGCTGCCGTGGGTCGACGGACAATCCTGAACAGGTGAGGGAGAATGAAATTGCTTGCCTCAGTTTTTACCATTTCGGGCGCTTCTGTGCATGAAGTTGTGTTTACGTCGCAATGACCATCGGCCGCCGAGTATATCACCTGTTTCGCTTATCGTTGTTCCGTAATGATGAGACGAGCTTATGAGTTGACTGCGGGGCTGTGCGGCGCTGCGGTGCGCAACGCCGGCTACGGGCGATGCTGGGTGATGAAAATGCCTTCATCACTGGCGGTGGGCTCCATGGTTGCGGGCTTCTTTACGTGGAAATATTTCGCCTTCTGATTAAGGCCGTTGTTTTCGTCTACATCGGATATCGGTCAACACATTCAGACTCTTATTCCTGTGCCAATGTCAGAGCAGTCTGGCATCACGTGTTGTCTTTCCGTGGTATGCGTGCGCAATGCGCTGGCGCGCTGCATCCATCATCGCCAGCGACCGATCGCTCAAGTCTTATGATCGCACAGTACGGTGCTGCTACTCGTACTGCGCGTATTTTCGGTGCTGACATCATCTTGGTGCGCCGCCGGATGGCATTTCTTCTTGTATTTCTTGTCGTCTGCGTCGCTGTCCGCCATTCTTCAATATGTTACGGCGAACTTTTCAAAATGCTGAAAATCGTGTTCGGTCACCTGTGTGGTGCTCGCGGACACAACGAAAACCGCCATCTTTTTATATCATAGGCATAGGCAATTGCGATTGTGCGAACTCGCCGGTCGGCGTAATCGCCTTCTTTGCTGTTCTCTGTATCGACTTATTCTATGCCGTCGAGCATCGTCCCGTGTCATCGGATGACCCTGTGTGCTCGGCTGTCCTCAATAATGTTTAACGTTATTTAAAATCGCGGATTTATGGCTGCTCTCGTCATAAAGTGTTTATCAGCGGTGGCGATATGAGGTTTACCAATGAACTGACGAAATTGATTATCGAAGCTGGTTAATTCAATTCATAGGCAAAGTCGGAAACAACTCCATCAGACTCCGTCTGGTGGGGCGGGCGCCAACAGAGACGATGAGCGATATGGAAAGGGTGAGTATAAATGAGGAATGGATGCGCTGCGTCGGCAATGATGTTGATGGTGCGTCAGCTCGAGCGTACAATCTGCAATCATCGCGTGCGGCTGCATGCGCCGCTACCGGTGCGGTATTCTTCGATGATCTTCGCGGTGGTGCTCGTGTGGGCAGGGTTATGGTTATGCTGAAACTACAAAATAACCTGTACTGAGCTGGACTGCACTGTTGAGGCCGCCAGGCACCGGTGATAATGGTATCACCAAAATGGTCGCCGGTGTTCGCCGTCGCGTTCATCGAAATGATGGGCGTGTCAGGAAAAACGGTGATTCCCCATCTGCAAACAGGCGCTGTTAATCTGGCAATTAGTCGAACTTTCTGGTTTATTTGAGAAAAGTCGACTTCATTTCAAATATGAGCTAAGAAGGGTGACAACGGTTATTAATGGCGCTTCAAGCCAGATCGTTCTTCTGGACGCGAGCAAGAACAGGCTCTGGTAGGATACTCCATCATTCACTGAATCGAACAAATTCAGCAACGTTCTGCGCAGCTGCGCGCATCGAACAAGGCGGTACACTGAATCTGAGAAGACCGCAGTACAATCAGTTAGCAAAGTCGAGGCGTGATGTGCCGAGTGGTTGTTATCGAGATAATTCGTTGATGGCTGTGTGCCGAACTGGCGGGCGTAAATAAACGGACGAGAAGTAAACGCAGGCGGAAGATGGACATATCAATGGCGCGGGCGAAAGGTACATGCAATTTCGAATGCTGCAAGGCTGCGCAGGGTTGAAGAACGAGATTTTCTGCTCCGTGAAGGCTGTGGGCTCCGGGAATAAAAGCAAATGGTGCCATAGTACTGGGCTGGTGGGGCAAAAAAATGAAGCAGCATGTGCCTGTGCGACCAGGAACAAAATCTGTGGTGCAAATGCCAATTTTGGTGGATTATAATCTGGGCTGGTGGTAACAATGAGAGGTCTCAGCCAGATTCTGGTCAGCCCTAAATCATGCCATCGTTCCGTCATAGATACCGGTAAAATGAAGGATGGACGGAATGACTGGATGATTGAAGTGACGAACTGATATGAACATCTTGGTTGAACTGTCGTTATGGTTAAAGACGATGGATAGTAGATACTGACGGGTATGATGTGATGAAGCGGTACAATCAAACGAAACTCCGCAAAGAAGATTTGAAGCAAATCAGGCATTTGGTGGATGAGCAGACTCTGGATTGGAATGTCAGGCGTTAACGGCGGCGCGAGTGGATGGTGCCCTGCTGCCATATGGCTATGATATGAAGGGAGGATGGCGGTGCAAAGCGGGATGGGCTGCTTTCGAGCTCTTTGGCGCTGATGAGCGATGAAACGAATAAACGGAGGGACAGCTCGTTAAACGGAAATAGTCAGCTAAGGCTGTTCGGCGAACGAACAGGCAACCATCGGTCGTTAATTTTCGATGACGAATAAAACGATGCTCCGTGTTCAGGCCAGATGGTGGAGAAAACACTAAAATAACGCAGATCGAGAAAAAACGGAACGGAAGTCGTTCATGAAGTTGGAGATGACAAATGCTGTTTCGGGACAGAGTTGAGACAAAGGAGCAGGGGCAATGAGCGTGAAGGCGGTGGCCACTGGAGACGCCAGCAGACTGTGGCTGCGAGGAGATGCTGGTAAGACATGTGGATATGAAATGATGAAGCTGATGGCACGACGCTGGCTGAAAGAAATAATGGTATCTATCGGCGAGGTCGGGGTCGCCAGCTGCCACAGGCGGTTGGTCGGGCGCGGAGGCCGTGTTCGTAAAATGGAGGATCGGGGCTGAAAAAATGATGAAATGACCGGCAAATGTGACCTGCCATCTGGTGCTGAAAATGGAAGGATTTGAAGCCAGCCAAATGTTTGATGGTTGATGGGCAATCTTCTGTTCGGAGAATACGGCAAAAACTCGCAATCGCAAAATGTTGTTCAATTCCTCATAGACTGGAACTTTCGACCGGGATAAGAAAAAAAAATATAACTGAGGATGTGAAATGAGACAGGTGCAGAAGGAGCGATCGAGATACGCTGTGTTTTCGAGGCAGGAACTGTGCACGGTTGGAGTTGAACTCGTGAATCAGCAAGACAATCAGACATCGGCGACCATTGGGGTGCTGGATAAGGGCAGGGTTGTGAGAATAGGCATTCTGCGGGCAGCGTCATGTGAGGCTGCGGCGGAGGATGTGCATCAAGTCTTTCAGGGATGGTGGAGGCTGATGGGTTTGTCAAGCATAAGTCTTGTTGATATGCTGGTGGGAGTTAGATGGCATGGTGGGGTTGTGTCTGCCAAGGTGGGCTGCCAGAAAGTTAAGACAAAGGTCAGAGTATCAGTTCCAGCAAGATGATGAAGTCAGGAAGCCATCGACCGAGTTCAAAACAATATCTTGCTCACTCAGGCAGAACAGATAACCATGAACGGTCAGACCTGCTGATCAAATGTCTGAAATAGTAACCGCGTCATGGGAGGATCGAGAGATGACGAACGATTTTGTCAAACCAAATGCACAACGTAACCGATCGAATTAACCTCATAAAGGTTTGAAAAATAATAAACGGAAAGGAGAATGGTCTCATCAGCAAAGGTACAGGACAAACCGCTATGGCGGTTTGGTCGTGGGTGGTGCGGGGCCGTCGCAATCAGCGACTGTGAGCATGTGAGCACGGCGCAATGTTGTCGCTATGCCGACGGGTAGTGGAACTGCTGATGAGAGGGACTGAAAGATGACAAAAACGATGAAGAAAACGGTATCTGCTGTGAAAGATGGTGGGTTTGGTGGGGTCTTCAAAGTGGTTTTGCTCGAGCTGCACAAAGAAAGAATGGGTATTGCCATCGTGAGCGGGTCGGCGCCATTCTGGCGTGGACGAATGACCGTGAGACCTCAAGAAAAAGCTCTGATCTATCTTCAGGCAAATGGAAGAGGCTGAAATGTCCAGGCGTTCCATCTGACGTGAAACCTGAACAACGGTACTGATGCGATGGTGAGTCGTGGCTGTTCGCGTTATGGAGATGTGGAAGTAACGCGAATAACGTTAACCGTAAAGTCCATCAGCCTGTCTGAAATATTATCTGATAACGGATCAGAAAGGATGAGGCCATGATTACGGACGCAATGGTGGAAAAGTATGGTCATGCTGTTGACAGGCTGGGTTGATTGAGGCAGAAACGCAGAAAGGCGAAGAATGAACTCGTGTCAAAAATGTGAAACCATCGTTGATGAGCGTGGAATAACGCAGGCTGTGAAAAGTCGTGCAGACAGACTTTCGTTACAGAGACTTCAATCGTTTCGGATGAGGTGGCTACAGGCTATAAAGAAAGAAATACGTCGATGATGCTGTGTCGGCTGAACACGAAAAGGCGCGCGGTGTGCGTCCGTCAAAATAAGCAGTGAAATGAGGCCTAAAATCGTCGAAATCACAGACTTGCCAGGCAATTCTAAAATGAACAAATATCGATGAAAAGTATCGAGATGAAGGATTGAAAAACTGTCGTCAATGGAGACAACCGCTACAAGGCAATATGTTTCGCGAAAAATTCCGTAAAGTGACGACGAACTATTCTGGGCTGTGAACGGGCGACCATTTTGGACGAAATAATATCGTCAGAAGAAGGATTGAACCTCGATCGAATGTAAAATGTCTGAAGAAGACGTTGATATAATGACGGGATGTCAGTCCACAGGCGGGAAAAAAGGAAAGACGGCGGCACAAGTTGATAATGTGCTAACTTATGGTGGCTTCATCGAATACAATGATATGAAAAAATGGCTTAAAAATGTTAGTAATAGGCAAAAAATTAAATTAGAGAGTGTCAGGCGGGGATTCATAATTTGGACTGTTTCGCATATGTGCAGTACATGGTGAGCAGTGCGGTGGGTGCCTCTTCGGGCGGCTGCGCGATGAAATTCCATGTTATAACACTGATGATGTGGGCGATCAAGATGCTATTTCGGCTGGTCTGCTCGGCTAAATAATGGTTATATAAAACAGTGTGTCAGGAGGTGTTTTATGAGCAGAACCTGCTGGGTGTCAGGTACCAGCCGTGTCATTGAATAGTGATATGGCTGAAGCTGGGCAGCATTTGTGTTCTCAGCCATACGTTGCTGTAATGTTGTTTAATCGTCGGCCAGTAAAGACGATGGTGTCAACCTCGAAGAATGAAAAGTATTGACCTAATGTTTTGATAGTGGTATATGAATATAGATGAAAATGTTACAGCTGAGTTCTGTGGCGGAAAATGGTGTGAGATCAGCTAACTTCTTCAAAATGCATCCTGAACCAGTGCTCTGCGAAGCCGAGGTTGCTAATCGTGGTTGTCGAGCGTGATACGTGGGTGGACAAAACAATTGATCCATTGAGCTGGTTGACAAAGGCAACGCAGAACAGTGAATCAAAGTTGCGCACTGCGCAACAGAAATGAAGAGAAGGCGACAAATGAGGCGGATGGTGCAGTGTTTGAAGAAATCGGATAAGGCTAAAGAACTCGTCGATCGGCAAGCTGGGAAGGAAAAGAGATGGTGTTGATAATCTTCGCCGGCGGATTTTGCAAGATAATTCTGTCGACTGACCTTTCGAATATCAAAGGTTAGTAAATCAAAATCAAGAAAGTATGGAGAGCAATCAGAAAGCTGAACATGAATAGTCGCCGTTCCGGGCGCCTCGCCCTGAAGGGGTGTTCTCGAGGCTGGCCGGAAGGCATGTCGGTAACGCGATGCAGGGGCTACACTCCCCGGAAATAAATTTCCCACTTCGAAAGTCGGATAAGTATCCGACCCACAGAGTCTCCATCATACTGTAATCGAGGGGAGTTTCACCGACAATCATCTTCGGAGAAAGAAGAATGGGTTAAACTTCTGTGACGAATGGTAAATGCGACTGGTGCTCTTGCTGGAAAGTGACCGCGAACAGAATGAAGAAAATGAAAAGAAATGAAACTCTGGCTTTCTGAAGAAGAAATAGGGAGATGCATTACTAAGGGTGGACAGGAGAAAAAACAGATAAATAAAGACTGTAATCAGTGTGTGGGCGGGCCCGCATGCGACCGTAAACGGATAACGGGAACAAATCGGGTGCCAGTGAAAACGGAGAGAAACAGGCAAAATGGCGGCAAGGCTGAAAAATCAGCGCAGTAGTTGAACGAACAATTTTAAAGCAGACATGACGGCTGTCGAACGGTTTCGGTAAATAAATGTTGGAAAATGTTTTATACGTTAGTAGACATCGTTCTATCGAACGGGCAAACGAAATACTATTCGTTCGACATCGGCTCGCTCGTCGACTGCGTCGGCGTGGTGAAATCGAGATGAAACGCGGTGGGGGTGAAGAAGAAAAGCAGAAACGATAATCAAATCCTGCCTCCCGCAAAGACTGCTGTCCGTTTTGAAAATCTGTCCGCTAAACAGATAATGCAGTTTGGAAAATATATTAACCTCCGGTTCTTAAAGGAAAATATCATTTCCGTAATGAACAGTATTACGTTGCGGACAAAGAATATGGGATTTTCAAAGGCTTTTCGAAAAATAAACAAACTTTGAACAAGCCATGTTGGATATGGTACCTGCAAAACTACCGGATGAAACAACAAGATGACCGCAACGAACATACCGGCCGAAGATATTGTTGAAGATGTAAAAAAAATGTTGAGAGCATTGAAAGCAGACAACAAGCGAAGTGGAAATCGAAATAATAACGAGGAAAGACGGTCTGCTGTTCTCAGTCATCAAAGTTGAACCGAAAGGACCAAGATGTGGGGCTGGTTAAAGAACTGGCACAGAGCGGAAAATTGCTGTGAAAGGACATGGTGTTGATGTGGACAAACTGGAATTTGGGATAAAAGTGGGGCGTTCAGACTATGCTGCGTTCGAATGGAAGAAACATGGGTTGGGCTGTAATTTTGAAAGGGCCTGATTGTCAGCCTGTGCAACGAAAAGGTATGCAGCTGAACACAGCAGTGAGAACTGCAATAACTGTGAAATATGTGTGTGGCGGAAGTATAGCTCTTTGAAATTATGAACTGGATGAGGTATTGTTCTTTAATGACATTTAGTGAATGTAATACAAAGGTCAGCATGGGCGAGAATATGCCGACGTTGATTCCAATGCACTACCAATTAGTATTTTTGATATCTAACCTGATACTGGTCATTGAATATGAATTATGATTTCGGCCCTGTGTTTACAATGGTGCTAACATTTTAGTTCGTGGATAACGAACAACAATCGAAATAATAATTTGCAAATTATAGTTTGACTGGACGACCGTCACAGGTGCTATTTTTTTATGGCTGGAAGGAAGAGACAGAAGAAAAATGATAAGAATCTGCTTTCTTTGGTGTGGTTTGGAGGTGGGCTGCGTCTACATTTCAAGCAAGCCTGAAGGCTGGTGAGTAGGGATGTTAAGAAACGAAAGATAAATTGTCAAAGGGTATCATTAGTCTTACAAAGGAGACGACGGATGTGAGGTAAAAAAAATGCTTGAGACTCAACAGGTGGTCAAAAATAAATATAACTCAAAGGTGAGCTCTGATCACTTCTTAATCAGAGTGGTGCTGAGTGGTGCAGACCAATCATCCTGGTGGAGCAGGAAAGCGGGTGGTTTTGGTGGCCAGCTCTGACCGCGCTTATGGATATCTTCTGAAACTCGAAGAAGAAAGACGCGACCTCGTTGAACGCTTCGAAATGGTATTCCTGTAGTCCGATGATGGTGTTTGAAGCGATGGGCTTGCTTTTACGGTGGTAATACCGTAAACGCTGCTGGCGGTACAATTCTTGCGGTCTGGGCTCTTTCCATTGACGATAAAACAGGACGGCTCTGGTGGGCCGGAACAGACGGGCCTGCTGTTATCTCATGCCAGCGACAAACAGTCGTTAATGCTGCGTTGGCGCGGTAAAGCGGTGTATGTTACCGATCGTGGTCGGTGCGGTTACGGCGTCGACAGTGGTTTGAAAGCTCGCCGCTGATCCGTTCGGCATCGCAGCGCCTGGGCACAGTCAGCTAAGGCGATCGGGACAATGCCGATCGTGTTGACGGCTGTGGGCGGTGGGTGGGAGAAACGACTGGGCTGGGAAAAGAACGCATTGAACTGCCCGTCGGGCAGGGAGCAGTCAGGACTGGATGGACGGTGAGCAGATGAGCCGTTGTGGACGGCGATAACCGGCTTCGTGATCCGCCGCTGTCGGATGGGGTCGATAACCTGGGAAATAAGCTCAGCGGTTATGACAGGCGTTGATGGCTACGTGAGCGAGATGGGGACTGTTCTGGAATGCAGTGGTCAGTGGTTGCTGCTGTACTCAAGGTCGGGAGGAGAAAAGACTTTGGGTCAGAGATCCCACTGAGAAAAAACTAAATAACAAAGCATCAACGAAAATAAAGTCGGTCTTTATTGAAAGGAGGTGGTAGAGATGATCGTGCCAACGGTAGAACTGGTTTGAAGAGACAGACGATGAAATCGTTGAACTGCGCTGAAATCACCGGGAAAAAGCAAGGAATATCAGCGTGGCTGCTGTCGAAAGGGTGAACGGCGGGCGAAAGGGTCTCGTTCATCTTCGGATATTTTAAGATGGTGAACGGTGGTTTCTGGCTGTGGTGATCATACTGGAAGAAAATAAGGGGAAAATAAATAGATTTTACGAACGTGGTGCTGGTATTGACGGACGGGCGTGGGGCGTGATCATGCAGGGCGACAACATCAAGCGGGCGGGCTGGCGTCATATCGACCAGCTGGTCCGCTGTGCCCGATATTAAAACAGGAAAGAAACGATGTCTTGGGACGTCGCTGAATGGTCGGGCTCTGCCTGGGCGGTATCAGCTCTTCCGTCATGAACTCTTGATCAATGACTCAGGTGAAATGACGCGGAATAGGACGAATTTACCGATGGGATGTTAACATCAGGTAACGACTCCCATCATTCAATAACGGACTAACAGCGATCACTATCGAGCTCATATGTGGTCGTACAGGGGCAATATGCGCAGTTTGTGACTTTCCGTCCAGACAATTTTCATGTGGTGGTTTCATGCGCTGATCTTTGATCAGCGGCTGCGTCGCGGTGACGGCGGCGGTGCCTCTGCTGTTCGAGTCAAGTGTTCAGATGGCTGGGCGGGACTGGAAGAACTCGTATGATCTCTTGCGGCCTCACTCGCAAAGACCGCGGAATCTCCGTGTCATCATGTGCTCGTTGTTCACAGGCGTTTGAAATCTGTGTTGCCTCGGTTTTCAGCCGCCGCTGGGCAATGAGGAAGGCTGGGGCGGGACAATGCGGCAGATCTTTGTGGTTTTGGGTACGCGGTGATAATTGAGACAATACAGCGCAGACATTCATGCCGGTGCCTTCACGATAACAGATGTTTGTTGAGACTGATGATGAAACGGAGACGCGGCAAAGTATCGTGTCAAAGGAAACAATGTGGCTGGCGCGGTATTGCCATTGGTGGATGAATCGATATCAAATGGTATTAAAGTCGCAGGTGGACATTGCCTGATGTTTGTCTGATGCGAGCTGACGCGGCTGATGGAGGTAAATGTATCGAACTGCATGGGGAGCGTCGAGAGATGGTCGTCGGCGACATCGTCGGGCAAAACGAGGTCGCAACGGCAAAAGACGGCTGATCGACACTCGCGGGACGGTCTGTTGTTGTGAAGTTGGCGGCAAATATCGCGGTCTGTTCATCGTGTCCGCCCGTTACGCGTTCGAAAGACCGGACTGACCGAAAAAGTGCAAAGTATATCTGTTACGGTTTACCGGCAAAAAACGTGGTTATGAACGGCGAAAATTCGGCGAATAACTCATAAAACAAAAGGCGCAGTTAAGAAAGGGCGGGAATGCTTTCAAAGATCATTTCAAAGATAAAAAAGAGAAAGACAGTTGCAAGCCTCTTCAGAAAACCAGGCATATGCGCTGTCAGACAACCGGATATCGGCAAACCG
>BNJV01002323.1_pt1 | contig 54999 bp, 102 predicted proteins | sample 8540591 | NCBI WGS metagenome assembly BNJV01 (sample SAMD00202457, study PRJDB9452) | human saliva metagenome | host: Homo sapiens | reverse complement strand
ATCAGACATGCGCTACGGCATGTCGACGACGCCGGTGCCGACCTCCGATGCGCTTGAGTACGGGCACCCGGCCGCGGAGAAACGCAGCGGGATGGAGCCGCGGCCACGGCGGGCGCGTAGGTAATTGGACGCGCCAGTGAGGCGCCGTTGACGCCGATCTCTGCGTCGGCGCCCGACGGCGATCTCGACGAGTCCTGGCGCCTGGCCGGCGTCGGTCGCCAGGGCCGCGACCGCGTCCGTCCAGTGTCCGAAGCTGAGGAGCGAATGGCTTTCATGCAGCTTTCAGCTACAGGCGGTGCCGACGAATCATTCCGGTCGCCCGCGCGAGCCGTGCTACTCTACCCGCAGACGCCGGGCGTCGTCCGGCTCATGAGCGGGGCGACCGTCGACATCGCTTCCGGAATACCCAGCCAGCGAACAGCGCCTGGTAGTCGAGGGCGTGGTCCTGCCCGAACCTCGCCTCCAGGGCCGCCTCACCTCGGCCGGAATCTGGTAGCGGTCGACGAGCCAGCGCGAAACCGGACCAGAGGGATCACCGCGGACGGGCTCCTGCGCGCGCGATCGCGCGCGAGAGCAGCACTCCCGTCGAGGCCCAGGTACGTGGGGTTGCGCGTCAGCCGGTTGGGGCCGTCCACGACGAGTGCTGCGGCACGCTCGACCCCGACCGGGCTCGACCGCGGTGCGGTGCCGAAGAAAGTTGCCGCCCGCTTCCGGCGACGCAGACACAAGGTGAGCCCCCAGCAGCGGGAGCGGCTTCCGCCGCCATCGATGACGGCGTCACTGACCGACCACGAGTCGCGGTGTGCTGCGCCCAGCCCCGCCATCGCCAGCAGCACTCGCCGAGGCTTGGTCGCCTGAAGATCCGTTCCATCCCACAGGCCATCCTCTCACCTAATGAGCCCCACCTGACAGGGAACCGACTCAGCCGACACGAGCACATGGAGCCTCAGGCCCCGGCGAGTAGCCGACGCAGACCCCTCCGCACCCACTCAACCCTCCTGACATATTACCAACTTGGTACATAATGGTGCCGCGTCACTGTCCTCATCAGCCTTCTGGATTCACTCTCACTCGCCAACGGGCGCCGGCACATGGCTACCAGATCCTGCAGGGAGACGGCGCTGCTGTCCTCGACAGCGCAGCCTGCCTGAAGCCCACCACTCTGTAATACGCGACCCTCGAGCGCCTGGAGCGAGGACCTCATCCATTCCGACGGCCAGGGAGGGTCGTTGATCTGGCAGAGCCCGGCGCTACTACCGCATCACCGAGACCGGCATCGACCCGCTGACCACCGCCGAGACGCGGGCACTGGAGCGTTCCGTGAGAGCCGCCTCCGGGCTAGCCTGAGCGCCGCGCGCGCGGCCGCACACCGCGCGCTGGGGGTGGCCTGAGATGGTGAGAAGAGCAGTACTACCGACCGTCTCCTGCGGTGGTATCCAAGGAGCTGGCGGGCGCATCACGGCGAGGCCCTGCTGGGCATCATGCTCGACGAGGCCGGGCACTGGGCGACGCAGCCGCAGCCCACGGTCCGGGCAACGGTGGTCGGCAGCCTGCCTCCACGGGACGGGGAACCGGCTGGGCGCGCGGGCCGCCCCACGGTGCTTGCAGCGATCCGGGCCTCACTGCACAAGGCCTGAAGTGAGTCTCGCCACTCTTGTTCATCGCGATCCCTACGGAGAGCGGGGCAAGGAACATCGATCTTCAGCTGGATCGACCAGGCGATGAGGACCACTCCGGGGCCGTCATCGCGGCCGGGTACCTGGGGCTGGCGCGTGAGCGCGGAGTGCTGCCTGCGCCTCACGCCTTCATCGCCACGGTGATGCGGCTGACCTGCGTGGCAACGGTGTCGAACTTCGCGTGGGTGATTGCCTCGAGGCCGCTGAGGCCAATGCTACCGCCCCACTTCTTGGTCGTCTGAGCATGCCTCCTAGTGACCCATAGCGTCATGGGAGCGCTCACCGTGGCAGTCGCCGTCGACGGCGCCCTGAGCATCAGGACACGGATGCATGTGGTGCTGCGTGCCGCGGTCGCCACTCTGGTGGGGATTCCTGCACTAGCGGTGACCACCGCCATGGACTGAATCCCATCTCAATCCTGGGCGCCTCCATCGTTCTCCTCATCCTGTACCGCACTACCTGCCGGGCCGCAAGAGGCCAGCAGCCACCACGGCATCACCAGCACTACCGGCACCATCACCCTCCCTCCATGCGGGCATTCCGGAGTATCCGGGACCACTGCCCTCCGGAGGAGAGCCGGACACCCGGCAGCCTTCCTGCCTCCTATCCTCAGGATGCTCTCAATGACGAAGCACTCCCCATGAGCCACCGCATCGGGGCCCGACTCGGCCGCAGAACGGCCCTGTGGTGCGGCGTCCTGGCAGCTGTCACCTACTTCTGCTCAATGGCGGTCATACTCGCTCGCCGACTACCTGCCGGGGCGCGGAGGCAGGACTCTCCGTTCTTCATCCGGGCCCCGTTGTCCTGCCTGGTCGGATTCTTCCTGATAGTCGGCACCGTCAGCCTTCTGCGCGAGCGATCCGCAGTGACCCCGAAGCACGCCGCGTACGCCACTCTCTTCTCGATGCTCGTGCCGATCGCTGGTGCCGCCCTCACCGTACCTGAGCATGGTCGATGCCATCACTGCACGCTCGGGCGCCCAGAGCCACTGGAGCGATCGTACTGCGGGACTGGATTCTTTCGTTGCCTATTTGCTGGGGACCGCCGCTGCGGGAGCCCTCATCGCCGGCCTGTCCGTCTGCCGGAGGATGGAGCCGGACTCGCGCACCGTCGTCGGCTTGATCATCGGGTCAGTGGTCTCACCCCGCTCTGGTTTCTCCTCATATTCCCGGGGACGATGGTGAACCTTCCCTGGGCCATCGGGCTCATCGTCATCGGCGCCATCAGCAGGCCCGCACCTGCCTCGTATCCGGCGGTTCCGTCGGCCATCCCCCGATCCGACCCCAGATCGGCGAGCACGCCTCCGGACGCAGAATCCTGTGGATACGGATCCTGGCGGTGATCGCGATCGTGATCGGAATAGGGGCCATCGCCTGGGGCGTCCCCGACGGGGGAGCAGGAGCCGCGGGCGCACACCTCGCCTTCATCCCTCTGCTGGCGGCCCTCGCACTGTGGGTCCTGGAAGGTTCCCCGCATCTGCCGTGAGCACATGGGGGACCGACGATCCTGGCCTGGGCGTCCATGGTCGAGCTTCATGATCAGGACTCCGGCCGCCGCTGCGCGAGGCGCTCCCGGTTGCGGGGATCTCCGTTCTGTGTAGCGGTGCGGCGCTCGCTTGGGCAGTGTTCACATGGTTCCTCGCGGAGGATCCTGCGAGTCCTAGCAGGCGCAGGTGCCGGATTGACCTACATGATCACCATGGTGCCGACACTGGCCTTCCTCTATGACTACTTCCTCTTCGCCTTCGTGCCCATCTTGACCCCCGTCTATGGCCTCATCATTCTGCGTCGGCCGCCGACTCCGGCGCCGCCGACTCCTGCGATGAGTCCGTATCCTCATCGCGCCGTCGGCTCGCTGACTCAGTCTCAGCCGCACCCTCGGCCTCGGCGACCCTGCTCCATCGCGGTCTTCTGGGACAGGGGGCACCTCGGGCAGGAAGACGGCGACGACGGAGGTCGCGACGAACAGGGATCATCCAGCCGAAGATCGGCAGGAGGCGTCGGCGTAGGAGCCGGCCACGGTGTCGCAGGGGCGGCGGCAGCTTGTTGACCAGGGCGGGCGCGAGCGAGGAGGTGTCGGCGTCCTGAAATGGGGCCAGGGCCCCCAGGACGGCCGGGTCCGCGCTACGGGTCAGCGCTCCCGATCCGATCCGTGAGGTTGGAGGTCAGACCGGAGAGAAGGCTGCGCCGATGAGCGAGGCACCCAGGGAGACGCCGACCTGCGGAAGAAGTTGTTGCCACTGGTGGCGTGCCCAGAGTGCTTGGCCGGCAGAACGTTCTGCACCACTGTGACCAGGAGCTGGAAGAACAGCCCGATGCCCGCCCCATGAGGAAGGTGGCTCGCGGAGATCTGCCAGACGGGCGACGTCGTCGACTGGTGCGGGAGAGCCAGAAGGAGAGTGCCGGCGGCGACCAGGGGCCCCAGGACCGGGCAGATTCCTAGAAGTGGTCGGTGCGCGACGAGCACGCCGGAGAGGATCGAGGACAGGAGCATCCCGATGGTGATCGGCACCAGGAGCAGGCGGAGGTAGGGCCCGAGTAGCCGTGAGACCATCTGGAGGTAGGTGGGCAGGTAGCTCAGCACACCGATCATGCCGCCCATCGCGAGCATGCCGACGAGCGTGGAGACGATGAAGGTGCGGCTGGTGAGGATCGTCCAGGGGCAGGATGGGGTCGACGGCGCGCTCTCGACGAAGCCGAACAGCCTCAGCAGACCAGTCCGACGACGCCCAGGCCGATGATGACCCGGGCTGGTCCACGCGTACTGGTTGCCGCCCCCAGGTGGCCATGAGGACGATGGCGACCGCACCGGCGTTCATGAATCCCGGAGCCCCACCAGTCGATGGGGCTGGTCAGGCGGTCCCTGGGCAGGCGAGCACCAGAGCAATGGCGATGAAGGCGAGGACGCCCAGCGGCAGGTTGATCCAGAAGGTCCAGCGCCAGGAGACCGAGTCGGTGAGCCAGCCGCCGATGATGGGCCCCAGGATGGAGGCGACGCCGAACATGGCTCCCATAGGGGCCATGTAGGTGCCGCGCACACGCGGCGGAATGAGGTCGCCGGTGATCGCCTGGGAGGAGATCATGAGGCCGCCGCCGCCCAGCCCTGGATGAAGCGGTAGATGATGAGCTGGGTCATGGAGTCGGCGGTAGTGCACAGGCCGAGCCGATCAGGAACAGGGCGATGGCCACAAGGAAGAGGTTCTTGCGGCCCACGAGGTCGCCGAGCTTGCCGCAGACCGGCATGGCCACGGTGATGGCCAGGGTGTAGGCGGTCAGGATCCAGGCCATGGGCGGCGCTGCCGAGGTCGCCCACGATGGTGGGCAGGGCCGTGCCGACAATCGTCTGGTCCATGGCGGACAGGAACATGACCACCAGGAGCGAGGCGTAGACCGCCCAGAAGCGGCGGTCGGGGTGGAAGTCCGGCCCCGGTTCGTGGAGGGCTGAGCTGGCGGAGGCCGGCGTCGAGGTGCGCTGAGTCATGAGTGTGGCCTTGTCGATTGAGGGCGAGGAATGGAAGATCGCTCAGTGAGCCGGTGAGAAGGATTTGGAGAGCCGCATGCGACTATCCCGGCGAGCCCGACGGCGTCGAGTCACCGGGAGCTGTGGAGGCTGATGCCTGGGATCGGGTGGGGCGACGACCTCGGAGATCGCCTCGGCCATCGCGCGGACGGCGTCGACCAATCAGGCCTGGGAGCACTGGCCTGAGGCCCTCGGAGACCCCGGGAGTCCTGGAGGCTTTCGGGGACCTCCGGGCGCACTGCCGCCTCACGGCGTTCCTCCCAGGTGGGAGCGTCCGCACCACAGGTCCAGAGAGCTGCGCTGGATGGCCATGGCCAGGGCGACGACGGCACGGGGGCGCGGGTCGTCGGGCCCTGCCCCCAGCCGGCGAGCGGCGGCCTCCGCCAAGGACTGGGCGACGATCTGCAGCCGCTCGTGAACGGCATGCTCCACCTCCGGGTTGTCCTGCACGATCTCCGGGAAGGACAGGAGCCAGCCGCGCTCGACTCGACGGACTCGGCACCGGAGGCCAGCAGGACGCCAAAGGTCCTCCAGGAGGCTTCCGGAGCTGTTGACGAAGGCCCTCGACGACCGAGGGCGTCGAAGCCCAGGCCGACGACGAGAGGTCGGCCTTGGAGGAGAAGTGGTTGAAGACGGTGCGCCGAGACTCCGGCGAGGGCGGCGACATCATCGACTGTCATCGCGGCGTAACCGCGCTCCCGGGTCAGGGGTGAGCGCGGCGGCGCGGATGGCGGCGGGTGCGTTGCACCCGGGTGGCGCGCAAGTCGGTTCCGGTCACACGCCCATCTTTGCACGGTGCATTATTGCACTCAATGCAGATATGCGCGAGGTTCCTCACGAGGGTCGTCAACTGGGAGCTGAGGCCCCACGCTCAGCAAGACTGGGCAAGATAAAGTGCTGAGCGGTGTCCAAATCGGACACGAAAGACTCGTCCCAGTTCGGACACACAGAAAGAAACCGCATGATTCCGCGGTTCAGGCAGCAGCCACATCGGACTTCAGGCCCTTTTGCATCCGACTTTGGACACAAGCCCCTCCAGGAGCCGGGCGAGGCTCTAGGCCTGAGTTGCACAGGTTGGGGTGGTTTGTGTTTCTAGGGGTGGGGTTTTCGTTGGGATGGTGGGGGTGGGGTGGTCGCTCTCGGGGCACCAAGGCGGCGGTAGGATCTGGTGGGTGAGTCCGTACCCGCGCCAGGTCAAGACAGCCTCGGGGCCACGGCCGTGCAGGTCGGGCCATGACCAGCGGTGTGCGCCGGATCGTGGAGCACCTGGGGTCGGCCCATGACGAGGCCGAGCTGGCTGCGCTGGATGCGTCTGGGGCGCCAGTGGCTCCTGGCCGGGCCAGCAGGTCCTGGACCTGGGGCCGGCACTCAACGACGACGCTGACGAGGTGGGTGGTCAGGCACCCGGTGACGGTGGCGCGGTGCGAAGGCCGCAGATCATCTCGCGCAGGTCGGGCTGGCTGATCGAGGTCCTCCGTCTCGCCTACAGGCGTCTGGGGCTGGGGTGAGGCGGTCGGGGAGTGACCGGGCCTTTGAGCAGATGGTCGCCGCTCGCCTGATCGAGCCGTCCTCCAAGGCCGACACCCCGGGTCCTGTCCGAGATCGGCTGGCCGGCCCCGGCCCACCGCAACACCTTGTACGCCTCCCTGGGCCCGCTGCGCTGAGCGGGGCTACCGCGAGAGCCTGTCTGGGGCCTTGTTCGAGCACGTCACCAACACCTCCGGTCTGGCCCTGTGCCTGTATGACGTGACCACGCTCTATTTCGAGGCCGAGCGTGAGGACGACCTGCGCAAGGTCGGTTACCCAAGGACAGGCGGGTCGATCCCCAGGTGATCGTCGGCCTGCTGGTCGACCGCCGCGGGTTCCCCTGAGAATCGGGTGCTGGAAGGAAACAAGGCCGAGACCACCACCATCATCCCCATCGTGGAGGCCTTCCAGGCCGCTCACAGCATCGAGGAGCTCGTCATCGTCGCTGATGCCGGCATGCTTTCTCGGCCGCCAACCTCAAGTCTCTGCATGAGGCAAGGCTGCGGTTCATTGTCGGGGCCCGCCAGGTCCGGGCCCCAGGCGACCTCGAGGCCCACTTCCACTGGGCCGGTGACGCGTTCACTGATGGGCAGCTCATTGACACCATCACCCCCAAGAAGGGCTCCAGAAGCGAGCGGGACGTCAGCAAGCGTCGTGAGCCCGTCTGGGACCCGGACACTCACCCGGGCTCATGGAGAGCGGTGGGGCCTACTCAAGAAGCGCGCGGCCCGGGACAGTAAGACCCTGACCGCTCAGGAGAACCGGGCCCGGGCCGTTATCGCCGGTGAGAAGCAGCCCAGACGCACCAGGTTCGTCACCGTCCATAAAGGCGATCAGGTGCTCGATGAGGCGTCCCTGGCCCGGGCCCAGGTCGCTGGTGGGGCTCATGGGCTATGTCACCAACATCCCCGCACGCTTGATGGACGCCGCCGAGGTGGTCTCCTCGTATCACGAGCTGTGGCACGTCGAGCAGTCCTTCCGGATGAGCAAGCACGACCTGAGAGCCCGCCCGTGTTCCACCACCACCGCGATGCCATTGAGGCCCACCTGACCGTGGTTATGGCCTCCTGGCCGTCGCCCGACACCTCCAGGAGACCACCGGATCAGCATCAAACGCATCATCCGCACCCTCAAACCCCTCCAGGAGATCACTATCAACCTCAACGGCCACCACTCACCGCCGCCGACCCCTGACCCCCGAGGCTAAAGAAATCTCACCGCCCTGAGCATCCCAACAGGGCACTCAAAAACTGTGCAACTCAGGTCAGGCACTCTCGTCGACAGCGACGTCGATAAGGTTCTGGTCGGTTCGCGCACGTAAAGACTGCGGATAGCGCCACGAGCAATCATCCGCTCGCGCGGGGCCGCCTTCAGGGAGTGGAGGCGCGCCTCGTAGGCGGCGATCTCGCCGACCTTGGGGCCGTAGCTGCTGGTGGGGTCGTGATGCAGGTCGAGCCAGATGTCGACGAGCGCCCAGGCGGCTGGGGCCGCGATGACGTTCCGCCCCATGCACAGGATCTGGGCGTCGGAGTTCTCCACCGAGCCGCGCACGGTGAGGCAGGTCGTGCGCGGTCGCCGCACGCACCCGGGACCTTGTTGGCGGCGATGGCGGTTCCCACGCCGGTGCCGCAGATGAGAACACCCAGGGTCGGCCCGCCCCTCGGCGACCGCTCTGGCGACGGAAGGAGACCTCCGGGTAGATATCCGGTGCGGACAGGTCGACGACGTCGCTCACGCGCTCATCCTCGACCAACCGCTCTTCGATGGCCTCCTTCAGGAGGGCTCCGTTGCCTGGAGCGCCGATGGCGATCTCGCATGCGCCAGAGTCTCCTCAGGCCTCGTCACGGAGGCGAGTATGCCCGGTCAATGAGTCAGCAGGGTTCCCCTGAGACGGCAAAATCGGCGATGACCTCAGAGAGCCTGACCCTGCCTCATCTGGAGCGAAGCCCTCGAGTACCTGTGCAGGAAGGGCTGAGGGATCGGCGGCGTAGGAGGACAGGTCGAGTTCACCCTGATCTGGGGAGACGCGGGGACCCAGGTGTGTGCGGCGCAGGGGTCGGCGACCCGGACGGGCATGGGGGCTGCGTCGATTCCTCGATCCCGGACGGCCTGCTCGCTCATCGCGACCATCTCCGGGGACTCGGAGTCGTAGACCAGACGTACCGCCGGAAAGCGGTGGGACATCGCGTTGACGAGGTCTCGAACTCGAGCTGGTCTCCGGAAGTAGAAGACCCCGGAGGCCACGGCAATCAGTCCGCCGCTGGCGTCGACCTCATCCATCCAGCGATGATCGGTTAAGGAGAAGGGGAGCTCCCTGCCTCGCTCATGGGGCCTCGACCCAGGTGCGTCGGGACTCGAGAACGTCGGGGAAGTCCAGGTTGTAGATCAGCGCCCGACCGTTGTCGACCTCGTCAACGAGACGATCCAGTCCGCAGCCGAGATCGACGACGGCGGCTTCGGGAGTGAGTGTCCAGGCTAGCGCCGGATCTCCGTCACAGCGGCAAGGTGGCGCAAAGGCGTAGACGGCGGCGGGCATCTCGCCCATATCCATGTCCTCGACGCCAGGGCGGAAGGCGGAGACCATCGAGACCAGGCGCTCGGACCAGGAGTCCTGAAAGCAGCTCGGCCAGCTTCGCGCAGCACGAGCCCGCCCTAGAGCAGGAAGAAGAGAGTCTCCTGAACCCCTGCGCCGATCATGGTCTCATCCTAGGAGACGGCACCACCGATGTCGATACTGACAATCACATTCTATTCTCCTTCATAGGAGGCCTCGCTGGTGAAGGACTCGATGAGTCGGGGAGGCGAAGGACCCGCAGCCGACAGGAGGCGGGGACCACGCACCAGCATGGTGACATCGCAGCCCAGGGCGGACATCCACGTGGCGGTCTCGGCCTTGTTGCCCCTCGAAGGCTCCGGCCCGTGAGGGAACCCTGCCTCGTCGGTGAGCAGCCCTACCGTGATCTCGCGGCTCCAGGCGTCTTTCCTTGGACAAGCCTGGCTCGCGAAAGCCGTCGGCCTTGTCGGTCCCGGTAGTACAGGGTCATACGCGTCGAACAGGACCAGCGAGGCCCGGCCGATGCGGGCGTACCCGGCCAGACAGGCGTGACAGGTTCCGGGGTGAAGTCCCTCAGCGGCGTAGCTGGGCAGATGACGCTGACTGTCGCGTAGGACACCGGTGACAGGCCCACCTCGGTAAGGACCTCAACGAGTCCCTGCTTGCTGGTCGGCTCAATCAGTCTGGCGGTAACGAGGCTGGCGGAAGACCTCGTCAGCACCATCGAGTCTCCAGCCCCACCGCCTTCCAAGCCGTCTCCAGGGCCTCCAGGAGAGCACTCCCATCCGGTTGGAGGCGATGGGCGTACGCACCCGCCCCAGCCGGTTCGTGCGGCGCAGAACCCTGCGTCGTTCTCACCGTTCAGGCCCGGCAGGGTCGAAGCTGAGCTGGCCGGCGTTGAGCCGTTGCCTGGCGACCTCCCTTGAGGCACCGCCAGCTCCAGCGTCATCATGCGGGCCGAGCCACTGTGCTCGATGCTGCGCGCCCCTTTCCGGGAGAAGCGCACGATCTCGCACCGCACGGGCCCCCTGACGCCGTCCTGACCGTGCGAACGTACGGACTCATACCCCCACGTTAGTGCGCACCCCAACCCACGCAACCCCCACAATCCCAGCAACAACCAGCCCCCAGGCAACCCAACCACCCCACAATGAGCCAAGTCAGGTAAGACGCTCGATGCTCTCATCAAGAGAGCCGCCGGCGACCAGGTATGGGTTCGCGCTACTAGGGACCGGATGAGGGACGTGCAAGCGACCGGACTGGCCCCACGGATCGTCATCTTTTCGCCCCCGAAGCGCAGCACTGTCCACTCCTGCCCGAAGGTAACGCCCTCCACACCCAGAGCACGAGTAGAAGTCGACGCCTGCATTAACGAAAGACCACCAGCAGGAGATGGTCGATACTGATCGTACGCGCCAATTTGCCTCTCGATCATTCCAGAGAACGCTCAGCACCTGCAACCAAACCTCAGTTCCGTCTCTCATCTAGCATCAGAACCCGATCAAGTCTATCTCTTACCGTCGATTCAATGTTGCTGTCATTGGTTCTCAGTACAAGCATGTCAGCGCCGTAGATACCAATTATCTGCGCTTTCAGCTCATCTCGCACCTGCTGCTCAGGGCTGTCTTCATGAAATCTTGTCCCATTGACCTCAACCGCAAGCAGCATTCGCCTACTTACCTTGTGATATACAGCAAAATCGATGGCCGACACAGAACGGGCAAACTCCCTCTGCCGCTCGTTCAACCTGTCAAAGTTGGGGAGCAAGTCACGAAGCCTCACTTGCGAAACCACCTCCAGAAGCCCATAAGTAGGCTCAGCAAGAATATCATCTCAGAAGAGTCCACACGATGTTCTCGGACTTGTACCTACTATCTCCATGAACCCGCGAAGCAAATTCGTTAAGTCGTTCAGAGTATTCTTTATAGAGGAGATCGAATACCGAGAGCACCCCACTCTCAGTCACTTGACTTGGATTCTGAAACCTAACGTAGTCGATGAGCGCTTTAATTATCTTGCTCGAGGAGCCCCCATCATGATTGGTTACCAGAATAAAGCTTCTCCTTAGCTCGAGAAACGGCTACATTGATCATTCTCGGATCGTCGACGAACCTCAACTTCATATGACCAAGACGAGATTCGTCGACAACTGTACTGAGAATCATCGCCTTAGCCCCGCGTCCTTGAAATTTATGTATCGTCTCACTCAGAGAGTCTCATCTCAGGGAAGTCAGCCGTGCTGTAAATGGCCTCTCCGAGCCTGTCCGCCTGGAGCCTGTAGGGAGTTGTGATACCTAACATATAATCGCTCCCGATTCTTCACCTCTGAGCATCTCCCTAAAATCCACACCGTCAACGGTACCGCCCATGAGCTCCTCAACAACATCGATCTCACGTTGACTGTACGTGCCTTTAGTAAGGGCTCGACGCAAAGTTCGCATGTGGTTTCCTGGAGCCGTCTTGCGAACCATTAAGGCAGGCCATTGATCGTCAGGATTTTCTGAACTTCATGGAAATCAACTCGCCGTCATAGAACATCTTATTACAGAACCTCGATGATCTCAGGCATGCAGCGGTAGTGTTCATGCAGCATTGTTCGAGGCAGCTCTTGACCATAGAGCTCGGTGACGGACGAGAGAGATGGAGTGCGCAGTAACGTCGTACGCAGGAAGCGGTGAGAGATCGACGCCGATTCCAAATTTTTATCGAAAATCGGTCCAAGCTGCTTAAGATCCCCGACCACCACAACATTTCTTGCCTTACTCATCGCCAAAGCAGCAGCATGGATTTGTCTGAGTGGCCTCGTCAATAATCACCCAATCTAAAAGATGGCCTTCCGACAGATTACGCCGAATCGAGTGACAGGTCGTAAGAACCACTGGGTACTCGGACAAGAACTCCGGCGTGTGCTTCCAGATCGGTTTATTATCTTCATCAAATACGAGGCGTGCACTATTCGCGTAACGTTGCCACAGCGCTAGATCTAGAAGCGCACGAGAACTCTCTTGGTATTTTTCCTGATTTCCTCGGAACTGCTATCGCCAACCTCAGCCTGCCAACGTCGCTCTTTCTGTTTCAGCTCTTTCGATCCGCTTAGAATAAAAAGGCTCTTTCTAGACTAAGGATAATATTAGCATCTCTCGTATTCAGATCTTTCGTTCTACCGTACTTGAAGTATCTGCGGATTCGAGGAAAAAGTCCCATGATGCCTTCAGGAAGATACGGACGCACAGTAGTTTCAGCCAGATAGTCGAGAATACGCATGAGCTCTTGCTGCAGCAGAGGCAGCTCACCAAATCAGGAAAGACGACACCGTCGGCTCGGCGCTCCAGATGAGCAGCTTCCAAAGAGTATTCCTCTATCTTATTACTCACCTTTGCAAGTTCTCGACAGGAGTTCCATACCCTATGCAACTGTTCATCTATTTGCTCAAGATTATCGCCGCCTGCCCTCCAGCGGACCGCACGACATCATTCACAGACACCCGGTTCAACCATCGAACGATACTAGCTTGCTCGCGCCCCTTTGATCTGCCAGGAAGGAGGTGACGTATTCCTTTTTACCCATGCGCGCTGCCACGAATCCATATCCCGCCTCATCAAGCTTGTCTTTGACGTTCTCAACAGCAGCGTTACCAAAAGACACAACTCCAACCGTAGCCCCGGGAATCATGAGAATATTGGCGATGATATTGAGAATAGTCTCTGTTTTTCCAGTCCCAGGAGGGCCATCAATAACACTAACCCGGTGAGAGAGTGCTCTCTCTACCGCAACCTTCTGATCTGCGTTGCTCTGAAACGGTAAAATAATTGGCAACCGAATTTCTGACGTTCGTGAATTTGATCCCTCCATGTACGCAGACAACACACTGTCAGGATGAACAAACTTAATCGACTCAAATGCCGGACGAGTCGGATCATCGCCATCCAGCATGAATGCAGTTTCTTTCCAGTACTTAAAACGTCAGCACCATCTCCCGTGGACACGGAGGACACTAGCAGTGTGAGGTCGTCGGGACGATACAGGCGACTTTTCCCTATCACCTTGTTATCGCGATAGAATCGAACAACTGAATACGATCCGTCGTATACATCAGTGAAAGTCGCAATTGTAAGTGGGATACCACACCTCTCCTTTCACCTTAAGCAGCTCGTTAGATTTGAGAGAGCGAAAACCTGAAACATTCTCGAGAAGACGTGCCCTTGGATGTCGATATGGAAATGACTGGCCGCCGTTCTTAAATTGAACTCTTACAATGCCATTGTCAGGATTGACCCACTCAATGGAATCTGTTCGATCGCATAGTGCACCCGTGTTGCTGTCGGGGAATCAATACACGAATTTTAGTGCCGTCGATCATGTCTCTCCTCCCAAGACGAGTTACGGGACGTCTTCACGTTAGCCGCAGCAGAAGTCTTGCAGAGCGTTCTTGGCAACTGATTAGAAAGTTTGAATACGTACACAAACCTGAACAAGTATGTTTGTAGGAATCACTACTTTCCTGATCGCGATCCTCCCGTGAAGTCACTTCTTCGAGACTCCGAGGCGCCAGCTTCGCAAACATCATTCTTCATTCAATTATTGAAGTACGTACGAAGGACCTCGCCCGGGAGGGACTCGATGAGTCGCAGCCAGATCTCACTGGCGGTGGGATACGCGGGCACGGCGTGACGCAGCCGATGGACGGGGATGCCCGCAGTGATGGCGATGGTGGCGGCGTGGATGAGCTCACCCACACCGGGACCGACGAAGGTGGCCCCCAGCACGGCCCCCGTCTGCCGGTCGACGACGAGCTTGGCCTCACCGTGGGCATCGTCGCGCGAGGAGGGCAGCTCCAGCAGCCGAGTGTAACCGACCTGGGCGGTGACGACGTCGTGGCCGAGGGCCCGGCCCTCTGTCGGTCAGGCCGCTGAGGCGAGCTGGGGATCGGTGAAGACGACTTGCGGGACCGGGATGCTCTCGGGCACTGGTTCGGACTCGCAGCCCGCCGCATGGGCGGCGATCCTCTCCCCTACAACGCGTGCTCGGTACTTACCTATGTGGGTCAACTGGGCCTCACCACTGGCGTCGCCGACGGCAGTGAGAGCCAGTCGGGCAGGCGACCGGCCAGGACGTCGTCGGGCTCCAGGCCGACGGTCTCCAGCCCTATGCCGGTCAGGAACGGGCGACGGCCGGTGGCGACCAGAATCTCATCGGCCTCGATGGTTCGACCGGCGCAGGTGACCGTGACAGGGCCGCCATGGATACGACCGAGCCCGGTGTCACTGGCCTGGGATCGCTCGGCGGCAGTCACCCGAGCATCCGTCATGACGGTGACACCGCGGGCAGTGAGAGCCTCCCTCGATGAGTCGGGAGGCGAAGGACTCCGCAGCCGACAGGGAGGCGGGGACCACGCACCAGCATGGTGACATCGCAGCCCAGGGCGGACATCCACGTGGCGGCCTCGCAGGCGACGACCCCGCCACCGACGACGATGAGATGCTGCGGGATCTCCTGCACGCCGGTGGCGTCACGCGAGTCCCAGGCCCTCAAGGCCTTGGAACGCAGCAGGCATGACGGGCTGCGCGCCAGTGGCGAGAACGACAGCGCGGCGGGCGCGAAGGACCCGCTCCCCTCAGCGGTTCTCACGGCGACGCGCCGTTCGCCGTCGAGGCGAGCCCATCCGCGAACGACGTCGAGGGCCGGCACCCTCGGCCCCAGCGCACCTGACCAGCGTCGTTGTAGCGGGAAACCCACTCGTCACGATGCTTGAGCAGATCGAGCACGGACAGTTCGGCCGGGCGCAGGCCGCTGAGGTTGGCGGACGCCGCCGCGACCCTCGATAGGGCACGAGGAACGCCTTGCTGGGCATGCAGGCGTAGTAGGGCACTCGCCGCCCAGGAGCTCGCCCTCAACGAGGGACCGCGGTCAGGTCGGTGCCCTTGATGGCGTACTCGGGCGACGTTCTCCCCGCCGGCCCGCCACCGATCACGACGACATCGTAGGGTGCTGGTCTGCTGAGGTACCGACTCGTTGCTCATGCCAACGATGCTGCCACGCATCTCCGGCCAGCTGACCAACTTGTACGGCATGTCGAGCCTCAGGCCAACCGCAGCGGAGTGATGGCATCGATCTGCATCGAAAGACGGTCCTCCGCCACGTCAGAGGTCATACTGGGTCTGGCAGGTTCAGTCAGAACTGCGCAGATACCCCGAAGTACGTGCCGAGCCGCAGCGCCGTATCCGCGGTCACTGCAGGCTCGGTGAGAAGCTCCGCCTCTGGCTCAGGCAGCCAGGAGGTTGTGTGCGAGTCATGGCGCAGACGCCCAGGAGGAGGGATGCCGAAGGCGGTCGTCAGGATCGAGGCCGAGGCCCGCCTCGCCAACGGCCCACCGAGGAGCCCTCCCACCTCTCCCCGGCACCCCGCCTCACTTCGACAGAAACTTCAGAAACGACGCGGCCCGGGTCGTTTCTGAAGTTTTGCTGGTGAGTGAGAGTTCGGTCGTGACGCCCTCCCAGCGGACGGTGCCATCATGGGGGCGTGAACGCAACGAGTGCACACACGCCGCCGGAGCCTGAGGGGTCTGCCATGAGACGCGCACTGCTCGCCGCGGGACTCCTCGGCGCCGGGATCGTCATCTACGGCGCGGCTCAGGCCCTCGCTCTCAGCCGAGCCCGCGCCGCAGCCCGCGCGCGACTGCTCGCCCATCCGGTGCGAAGGATGGCCCTCAGTCACGGCGAGGTCGCCTACGTCGACTGTGGACCGCAGCCCTCGGGAGGAGGCTCCGGCTTCGGCCCCGGCTCCGGCTGCGAGACGATTCTGTCGGTTCACGGGTTGTACGGCGGATACGACCAGGCGCTCGACAGCGTCGGGAGCCTGGTCGAGCACTGCTGGGTCATCGCGCCGTCGCGCTTCCGGCTACCCGGCAGCGCCGTGCGAGGCGACGGCTCGCCGGCCAACCAGGCCGCCGTCTTCGCCGAGATGCTCGACCGATCTGGCGATCAGAACGAGTCTTCGTCCTGGGGAGCCTCGGCCGGCGGCACCCCGCCATCCGCTTCGCCCTGGACCACCCTGAGCGCGTCCGGGGGCTCATTCTCCTGAGCTCGGCCGCGCCCTGGCCGTCCCTGGCCCGCGACGCCGCCCGGACGCATAGGGCCGCCGGCAATCATGAACCATGACTGGATCATGTGGCTGCTCTCGCCATTCTTCAGTCCCGTCCTGGGCATGGATCCCCGGACCATCCACGGCATGCTCCCTCTGTCCGAACGCAGGACAGGGGCGGACATCGACGCCTCAATCACCAACCGGGACATGGCGGTGCGCTTCGAGGACTATCCGATCGAGGAGCTCAAGCCGCCCGTCCTGCTCCTGCACGCCCGGGACGACCGAGTAGCGCCCTTCGCTCCCCGGCGGGGCACGTGCAGTCCTCCATGCACGCTACCCGGACCTGACGACGTCGATCTTCCCCACCGGCGGTCACCTCATCACCGGCCACGGCCGCCAGCTCGAGGAGGCGATCCGCCGCTTCATCGGCCAACACGCCGGCTGACACCGGTCTCCCTCGGCGGCAACGGGACCTCACGTCGCCCGCATCTTGCGTCGCCCGCCCTCACTTCGACCAAAACTTCGAAACAACGCGGCTCCGGGTTGTTTGTGAAGTTTAGCTGGATGAGTGAGAATTCCGTCGCGGCGCCCCTCACGGCGAGCGGTGCCATCATGGGGGCGTGAACGCAACGACCGAGCACGCTCCGGTGGGCGCCTGGGGACCGGACTTCCTGGGCCCGGGCTCTCGAGGCCCGCACCCTGGAGCTGCTGCCCGACGACGAGGACGACGGCGCCGTCGCCACCCTGGTGCGCCACCTGCCGGCCCTCGACCTCGGCCCTGCCGGGCACCCCTCCTCCCCTCCTTCATCTACCTCTACCTGCACGGCTGGAACGACTACTTCTTCCAGACCCATCTGGCCCGCGAGATCTCCCGCCTGGGCGGGGCCTTCTACGCCCTGGACCTGCGCCGCTACGGCCGCTCCTGGCGCGAGGGCCAGATGCTGGCTGCAGCACCTCGCTGGCCGAGTACGACGAGGACCTGGGGCCCTGCTCCGCCATCCGCGCCGAGCGGGGCTGGGGAGACCGAGCTCGTCCCTGTCCGGTCACTCCACGGGCGGGCCTCGTCGCCTCCCTGTGGGCCGACCGCCACCCGGGGCCCTGCGCGCCCTGGTCCTCAACTCCGCCTGGCTCTCGCTCCAGGGATCCGAGCTCGTGCGCACCGTCGGCGACCCGGTTCTGCGCACCCTGGCGCTGCGTGACCCGCGCATGTCGATCCTCGACGGCTGGGTCGACCCGGCTCGCGTCTTCTCCATCACCGACGGCTGGCTCCCCGAGCGTGACGCGGCGAGCGCCCGATCCCGCCTGGGCCGAGGACCCCTACGTGACCGGTTGGGACATCAACCCCGCCTGGTCGATCAAGCCCTCCGCGCCCGTGCGCGTGGGCTGGCTCCAGGACACCGTCATGGAGGGCCACAACCGCGTCGCCCAGGGCCTGGACATCCGCTGCCCGGTGCTGTCCATGGGCTCAGCCTCCACCCGCCTCGGGGTGACGTGGACTCGGAGTCGCGCAGCGCGGACACGATCATCGACGCCGACGCCACCGCCCGCCGCGCCGTCATGCGCTCGGCAAGCTGGTGACCATCGCCCGCTTCCCCGGCGGGGTCCACGACTCACCCTGTCCGGAGCCGCCCGTGCGCGAGCAGGTCTTCTCCGCCCTGCGCCGCTGGATGGCCGCTCACGTGCTGCGCTGAGCCCCGCCCGCCAGCTGCCCGGCCAGGGTGTTCGAGAGGCCGCTGTCGGCTAGGTTGTCGCGCAGGTCACCCAGGTGGGCGCCGTGCACCCCTACGCGCCACACGCGCCAGCCGTCGGCGTCGGTGACGTTCTGGGCGGCGTTGGCGGCTGATGTGGGGTCGGTGAAGGAGCGACCGTCGGACGGGTGATGACTCCTCCACCGACAGGGTCGCCTCGTGGTAGATGCCTCGGCGCAGCGCCGCCAGGATGAGCTGGGTCGGCTTGCCGAGCGAGGCCGCCACGACCGCCAGCTCAGCGGTCTCCTGGACCAGGAGGGACTTCGAGGGTCCCCGCCCAGCGCCTCGGCCATCGGGTCGAGGCGCGTCGGCCGACCCGCGCAGTGGTTCCCAGGACTGAGCGGCACCGAGCCGGTGGGCGCCCGCGTGCGGGTCTTGTTGGGGGCCACGGTGACCAGGCTCCGCGGCCCGGACAGAGCCCCCGGCGGTCTCGGGAGGCCCTGGCCCTCTGCGGCGCGAGGTCGCGGCGTGCGAGGTGGGCGGTACCGAGGCCGCGTCCTGCGCAGACAGTGGCTGAGCCACCCGCGAGCGCCGTCCCATACGGGTGCCGGGGTCGCCTCGCCCTGGGCATCAGTCGCCCCGGGAGTCGCCCGCCAAGGCATGGGGTGGCTGCGCCACCGGGTGCCGCAGGCGAGCGGAGCGTCGGAAGGCACTGAGCCGGCCGACGCCACTGAACTGCTCCCCGGACAGGCCTCTCCCGCACGAGGATGCCGACGCCTCCGGCCAGGGCGGCGGACTGCCCGCCTCGGCGCCGGTGCTGCACTGGTGTCATCGGAGGAGCCGGAGTGACGGCCATGGCCGGCGGCGCGAGCGGGCTCAAGCCACCCGGAGCGAGGGGCGGCGGGAACCGTCATGGTGTCCCCACCGGAATGCCGGCCAGGTCCCGTCCGACATGGCCGGCGCTTCACGGGCACTCGCTGGCGACGTCGTGGTCGCCGGTGTCGTGGTCGGAGTCGCCGGGACCGTCAGCAGGGCCGGATGCGGCAGGAGTCTCGAGAAGCGCCGACGGAGGCCTCCGGCCTGGCTCAGAGTAGTCTCCCGCGGCCTCGACGGTCGGCCCTCGGCGACGCGGGAGGCATCTGGCCGCGGTGTCGTCGTCGGCACCCGTGGCCGGGTTCTCCGCGGCAACGACGATGTGGGGGTCGCCGGCGGGGCCGTCGGCGACGCCTCACCCGGTTCCGGGGCGCGCCTCCCGGCAGGCGGAGTGCCGCCCGCCTCGCCCGGGTCCCGGGCCGGGCCCCTGGCACCCTGAGAGGACAGCGCATGCACCTGGGGCTGCTCGGCGGTCACGGCCACCGCGCTCGAACTAGCTCGAGAGCGCATCGGCGGCACCTGTCGCGGCGAAGGCTCCGGCTGAATGGCGGCGCCGTCGTCACCGGCGCCCTCGCCGTCGGGCGCGTGCGCCAGCCCGGGGACATGACGATCTCGATGGGGCCCGGCGACCGGGCTTTGCTGTGCTCGGCCTGCCTCAGCGGCATCGACGGCACGCGAGCCGCTCGAGCCGGGCGGCGGGGCGGTGCCTGCCGGACCGGCGGAACTGGCCAGGCCGGCGCAGGCGCGCACGCCACGAGCAGCGGCCCCCGGCAGCCACGTCCATCCCGGAGATCTTTCCACCACGACGACGATGCGGGACCTCGTCCACGATGCGCACATCCACCCTCGTGGATCTCCAGCCCGGAGGAGGCCAGCACTCCCAGCCCTCCGACGACGTCGGCTCCAGGGAGGCACTCAGGATCGTCAGCCGCGGTCCGGCTCGACCTGGGCGGGCATCGCCTCGCGGAACCCGTTCCAGTCCTCGCTGAAGGCCCCCAGCCCGCCCGCGTACCTGCGTTTGGCGATCTCGCGTACATCAGCGGTGGCAGCCCGTCAGACGCGACATGGCGGGCCAGCAGCCGCAGTCGACGCTCTCCAGGACCTCGACGACGACGACCTGCCCAGTGGCGTCCAGGGCGGTCAGGCTCGCTCGGCGTCGAGCGCCTCCCACGACAGGGGGAAGAGCGGACGGCGCAGGACGTCGACGATCTGTCGCTGAATGGCGACCAGGCTGCGGGACAGGGTGATGGCGTCAGCGGAGCGACCCAGGCGCACGGGCGGGAGGTGGCTACCGTCGAGCTCGTACATGGCCAGCGGATGCGGCCGCCTTTCCTCATCGTCCTGCTCCGCGATGGCCCCAGCACAGATGGACAGCGCATGGGCGGCTCACGGTAGAGTCACCCACGAACACAGTGCCCAGCCATCCTGTCACGACCGCCGGCACACGGCTAGACTATCTCATGATGGCAACGAAGAGGCCGTCGCCCCAACACATCAGCCCGTGTCACGGTGAGAAAACTGCGAAACGCCAGATCAGGTTACTTCCTCGAGTTGTCCCTGATGCTTGGAGAGACCGGTCTCATGGGTTGCCTCCACCTCGAGGTGGATGAGGACGCCCGGCAAGTGGATAAGAATGTCGGCTGACTGGCTCCCGCCGAGCCCTCCACCCTCCTCGCATCACCAGCCTCCCATCACCTACCGTCTGAGGAGCGTTCATGCGCCGTCGGTCCGTCCATCACCCACGACTCCACCGACGCACCCGAGATCGTGCCCTCCCCGGCGTCCTCCTCACCCCATCACCGTCATCCTCGTCGCCGGCCCCGCGCCGCAGCCCTCGCATCTGAGCGCCTACGCACGTCGGAGCCTGGCGGGCCACACGCACCTGGCTGGCCCCGGCACCGGCCGCGACCACCCGCGCCGCACTGACCCTCATCATCGGCATCGTCCTCCCCGCCTGGGGACCTCCCAGGGACAGATCGCCCTGTCCGCCTCACATCCACCAGCCCCACCGGGTGTGGGACCCTGTTGACCGCCTGGGCCGTCCCCGGCCACCTGCTGCCAGTGACCGGCAGCCTCATGCTGCTGTCCATCGGCGCGCTGCTGGAGCGGCTTCCTTGGCACGCGACGGCTGGCCACCGCCGTGTCTCTCTCCGCAGGGGGATCGTCCTGGCCCAGGCGCTCTACCCCTCATCGGCCGCGTGTGGACGCCTGGTCGCCCTACCCTCACTCACGCCCCGATCCAGGGCATCAGCCTGCCCACCGCCGGCCTGGTGGCGGCCTCCACCAGCGTCATGCGCCTGTCTCTGGCGGCGGCGCGCACGCGCCTGGCAATGTTCGCCGTCCTCATCGTCTCCCCGCCGCCGTGACGGAACTGTGGGAGCTCCAGCCCGCCTGGGAGCCGGGCATCATCGGCCTCATCATGGGCGTCGTCTGAACGTGGGCAGCAGTGGGCCCCTCCAGGAGCTACCCCGGCGCGTGGAGCGCGAGCTGTGGCTCTGGTGGCCTGCTGGCCGTGAGCTGCGCCCTGGCGGTAGGTGAGCAACGCCGGTCCCCTGGCCGATGCCCGCTACGGCCTGACCCCGCCATCCTTCCCAGGACGCCGTCATCTACCCGTCGAGCAGCTCCCTGATGCGCATGCCGGCGCTCCCAGCTGGTCCTGGCCGACGGACTGCGCCGTGGACGCCGCTCAGCGCCCACGCACCATCGCCCTCCAGATGTTCCTGGGGCCTGCGCGCCCCTGTTCGCCCTGGTGGAGAAGATCGGCGAGCAGCTGCCCGAGTCCGCTCACCACCACGGCCCGGCTCCTCACAGCTGGCTGCGCTCAGCACCTGCTGGTGCCCTCAGCTGCTCAACATCGTGGTCACCAGTCCGTCGTGAAAGAAAGAAGCCGCTTCACCCTGGGGTCGTGCCCCGCGTCATCCGCCGCGCCGTCGTCGCCCGGTCCTGACCCTCGTCGGTGGGGCGTCTGACCGTCGTCGGGGGCCTGCTCGTACCCAGGACTCCTCCCTCACGCGACCTGGTCCGCCCCTGCTGAGACCTACGTGTCCTACCTGCTGCCCATCAGCACCGGCGGCATCATGGGCCTGATCTGTCGAGCCCACGACTTGGCCTACCTGCTCACCGCCCGGGTGCCGGTCCTGGTGTGGCTCCCTGACGATCCTGTAGGGTGTGGCTGGCCCAGTCCGCTCCTGCCCGCACCCGGGTCTCCGACCGTGAGGAGCCCATCGACCTGGTGCGCAGCCGAGGCGCCGGACCCTGGGGTGGATGCTCACCCGAGGCAGCGAGGCTCGGGTCAACAGGCGGGCACGAGCTGGCTCTCCTACCGGCCCAATCAGCGACGTCGCCCCGAGGTCGGGGATCCCGCCGCCGATGACGCCGATGTGGACCAGGCGGTGCGCGACTTCGCCGACTTCGCCACCGACGCCGGACTCATCCCGGCCTCTACTCGGTCACGCCCCGGCGATGGAGGCCGCCCGCCATGGGCTGAGACGATCCTGCGGTGGCCGGGGAGGCCGTCCTGACCTGCCGGACCTGGCCTCGCGGCAAGGCCTACCAGGACGTCGCACCGCCTCAACCACGCCAGAAGGAGGGGCATCGAGGCGGTATGGACCACCTTCCGCGACTGCCCGCCGGTCCGGCGGGACCAGATCCGGGCCATCTCCCAGGCCTGGGGCCAGTGACAAAGCCGCTGCCGGAGATGGGTTTCACCCTGCGGCTGGCCGAGCTCGACGACGCTGAGAGCGCGCCTGCTGCTGGGCCGTCGACGCCGACGGCACCGTCCAGGGCGTCACGTCCGGCTGCCGGTCTACCGCGACGGGCGCGTCATCGGCCTGACCCTGACTTCATGCGACGCCGTGAGGGCGGTTTCCGCCCCCGTCATGGAGCACCTCATCGGGGCGCGCCGTCAGGACGCCCAGGCCGAGGGCCTGGAGATCCGTCCCGTCCGGGCGCCGCTGACCCTGCCTGCTCCCGGCCGACGGCATCGCCTCCTCACCTTCGACCCGCTCCTGAACCTGCGTTTGGCCTTCGTGCTGGAGCCGGCCTACGGCTTCGGCTCCCTGCACGCCTACAAGCGCAAGTCTGCCGCGTGCGGTGCCCATGCACCTGGCGGTTCCCGACCTGGCAGGACCTGCCCACGGTGGGGATTGCCATCGCCCGGGCCTACCTGCCGACCCCAAGCCCTCCCAGGCGTCGCCCACGTGCTCATGCGCCAACCGCGACTGACCGCCTGGCCCACACCCAGGTCCCCGCCCGGCCTCGGCCCATACTGCAGACGCCGGGGCCGGCCGGCTCATCCCCTCGGGTTGAGCTCAGCCGGGCCCCCAGGCGTGCAGAGCCCGATCAGTCGTCCTGGGGCCCTACTCGGGTCAGTCGGCCTTGTCCTCGACGGCCCGCGCGCCCGGCTTCCAGGCGGGCCACCGGCACACGGACGAGCAGGCGAGAGCAGGAGACGTAGTCCAGGCCCGCACGGTGGAAGAAGCCGATGGACTCGGGGTCGCCGCCGTGCTCGCCGCACACGCCCATCTTCATCGTCGGCTTGGTGGAGCGACCGCCCTCGACGCCCAGGCGCACCACGCCGCCCACGCCGTCGGCGTCGATGGTCCGAAGGGCGAGACCCGAAGATGCCGTCGTCGATGTAGCGGCCTCACGAAGGATCCCTCGACGTCGTCGCGCGAGAAGCCCCAGGTGGTCTGGGTCAGGTCGTTGCGCCGAAGGAGAAAAGTCGGCCTCGGTGACTGGGCGGCAGTGACGCCGCGCGGCAGCTCGATCGTGCAGCCCACCGGGAACTGAGCGCGTAGCCGGAGGCCTGAGACTCTGCGGCACGTGCTCCACGCGCTCGCGCGCCAGCTGGAGCTCACGCACCGACCCGGACGAGCGATCATGATCTGCGGGGTGCGGGTCGCCGGCCTTGAGGCGCTCGACGGCGGCCTCGGCGATGGCGCGCACCTGGAGCCTCGATGAGGCCCGGCATGGCTGGCAGCAGCAGTGACGCGCAGGCCGAGCATCGGGCTGGACCTGCGTTCTTGCGCACCACGGCCAGGAGCCCTCGTCGCTGAGTCCAGCCTGCCGCGCTCGGCGGGTCCAGGGCCACCTTGACGTCTGTCAGCCTCGGTCACCGTAGCCCCGGCAGGAACTCTGTGCAGTGGCGGCGATGAGGCACCGTCATGGGCTTGCCGTTCATCGTCTCGAACATCGATGAAGTCGCCCCTCCGCAGCGGCAGGTGGCGGCCAGGCGGCCTGCGCCTCGGCGCCGGAAAGAGCGCCAGATGAGGCTCTGGACGAACCGTCGGTGCGCTTGCACGCAGCACGTGCCGCACGAGCACAGGCCCACGCGGGCGCGCCGCGGTGGCAGGAATGGCGTGGCGGGCGTCACCGGGCAGTGTCGCGCTGGCGCGGCACCTCCGAGGCGGCGCGGACCCCACTCGGCGTGGCGCGGCTGAGGCGGTCCACGGCAGTGACGAGCTTCAGTGCGGTGCCGTCAGTCGCCGGCATGCCGAGCGCCTCGGGTCAGCCGCGGCGGCAGGCTCATGCGCGCAACTGGGAGTCGACGACGCCCACCCGCCGAGGAAGACCTCGCCGGTGGTGTTGCCGTCGATGGCGACGATGTCCCTCACCGGTGAGACTCTCTCGCGCCCCGCGACGCGGAAGCGCGTCATGGCGCGGCGTCGACCTCGAGGGCCCCGGCGCCGCACACGCAGGTCTTAGCCCATTCCGCGGGCGACGACGGCGGCGTGGCTGGTCTCTGCCGCCGCGGGCCGAGAGCATCGCTGGCGGCCGCGACTCATGCCGGGGCAGGTCGCAGTTGGTCTCGCGGCGCACGAGGATGACGGAGTCGCCCTTCTCGGCGCGTGGAGTATCGGCGTCGTTGCCGTCGAAGGCGATGTAGCCCGCTGCGGCGGCGCCCGAGGCGGCGCATGGCGCGGGTGAGCGGGTCGCTGGAGTCGTCGTCGAACTGCGGGAACATCAGCCGGGTGAGCTGCCTCGCCGGAGACACGCGTGAGGGCCTCGTCCATGGTGATGAGCTCGTCGACGAGCGTGGGTACACGCGGGATATGCAAAAGTATGCGGCCGTGCGCTATGCTCCACGCGGGTCTGGAGCATCCACACAGCTTGCCGCGCCCGATGGGTGAACTCGAGTGCTCGGCACAGGTCGCGGTAGTGTCCCAGGCGGCGCACATGATGGCGCGCAGTTCGTCGTAGAGGCCTATCCAGGCGCCTCGAGGTCGGCCAGGGACAGGGTGCGTGACGCGACACGACGTCCTCGCCCTGGGCGCTGACGAGGTAGTCGCCGTACGCCAGTGCGCCCGAGTGAGGTCGCGGGTGAAACAGGACGCCGGTGCCGGAGGCTCTCACGTTGCGCTGAACACCATGGTGCACACACGTTGACCCGGTGCGCCCAGGTCGTGACTTCGCGTATGCGCGGTAGATGGGCGCGCGCCCGTGTTCCAGGAGCGGAAGACGGCCTCCGTGGCCATGCAAACCAGCTGGGAGCGGGATCCTGCGGGAAGTCAGATGCCCGCGTGCCTGCGTGACGATGGCCTTTTGTACTCCTCCACCAGCTCCCTGGAGGGCGTCCACGGGAGCCCATAGTCCATGGACACACCTGCGCGGGCCTTCTTGGCATCCAGGGCGTCGGAGAAGCGGTCGCCGTCGATGTCCAGTGACGGTCTCTAAGCCGAACATCCGGATGAGGCGGCGGTAGAGTCCCAGGCGAAGGCTCATCTGAGCATGGCGGCCAGGCCCTGACGGAGACGTCGTTGAGGCCGATGCTCGAGGACGGTCTCCATCGTGCCGGGCATGGAGAATCCTGGTCCGCTTCTCGCACCGAGACGAGCAAGGGGTCTCGGCGGCGCTGAGCCTCGCGTCCCAGCTCCTCCTCCACGCTTTCGCGCAGGGCGGCAGTGGACCCGACTGAGAGCCCTCGACTGCTGCACGGCCAGGTAGGCGCGGCGTCGCGGTGATGGTGAAGCCGAATAGAGATCCAGCCGGGTCAACTCTCCGGCCAGATCTCGCCCCCTCGCCTCCTGCAGGAGGTCCTTCTGTCCTGTCGCCTCGCTGGAAGCGGCACACGCGCTTGGGCATCCTTGGCCTTTCGGTTCTTGTGGAACTAGGGACCCGTGCACGCGCAGGCGCACGCGCGAAGCACTCGGCGACTTCGGGTCCACGCGTTGCAGGTGACTCATCCAGTTGCGACAGCTTGCGCCGGCCGGGCCCGAGGGCTTAAGGGGCGCAGCGCCAACAGGCCGGTGTGTCCCAAGAAGACAGTGGGTGGACAGGCTCGCCGTCGGGCGCCCTGCGGGGCCGGGCAGATGACCAGGCCGGCGTGGGCAGCTCCAGCGTCGCCTCTCTCCTCGCTGAGCACGGACGTGGCGGCCAGGCCGCCCGAACTCGCGGCACCCAGGCTCCTGAGGTCCTCCGGGGCGTCCCAGCGGGCGCCCCAGGTCGGCGTCGAGGGCGGAGCACCAGGCAGTGCGGGAGCGAAGTCGCTCGCGCTGCTGGCAGCGTGAGGCGCCTCTGCCCGAAGACCCAGAAGGCCGCCAGTCCGTAGAGGCCTGGGAGCGGCGGGCGCCGGGCCATGGAGCTTCGCCTCGCCGTCGGGCGTGCGCACTGATGGATAGCCAGGCCCGCGCCAAGCGCAGGACCCCGAGACGCCGAACCACCGGCACCCGCCGCTCACGCGACCACACCCTCACACACGAAGAACTCCGAATGGTGGCGGGATGCCCGCCATACGCGCGTGGCGGGCACCCGCCGCCGGTCCGATCGCGCAGGATCCGACGCGTGCGCAGTCCGGACGTCTCATCCGGCGACTGGGAACGACGACGAGGACCGTCGCACTTCTCGACTCTGCGGAGCACCCGGACGAGACGGCTCCGAAGATGCGGCCGAACAGCGAATCGACGCCTTTGGATCCGACGATGACGAGGTCCGCCCGCCTCAACGCAAGGTGACGAGAGTGAAGACGCGCATCGACCGCCGTGCCTCGACGACGACGCCCTGGCGAGGGCGACGCCGCGCGCTCAACGGCGGTGGTATCACGCGCCTTCTCGACGACGGCGCAGGCCTGGTCCTCGGTGAGCCTGATCTGGCACATCGGCGACGGGGCAAACTCGCGCCGATGCGAGCCTCTGTCCCGCGCCGAGACGGGGCTTCCAGTTTGGCGACGCAGGGAGAAGGAGCGGCGTCGCACAGGCGGAGCCATTTTGCGGCAGCCGCGATCGATGACGGGTAGTTGCCTCGACATCGCCGACTCCGGCGACAATGGTGGTATAGAGGTCACGGATGACATCCTTCGTGCGCACCCGATCAGGCCACGGCAGTCCCAGTGGCAGGATTACGGCGGCGGCGGCGCACTCCGCGGGTCCGCGTCCTGACGGCGCGTCGATCCACCCGATGAGTTGGCAGATCCGGCGACGACGAGATGAGACGACTCGCGACGAAGAGCGCGACAGTTGACCGGGTGATCGCCGAGCAGGTGCTTTGTAAATGGACCGAAGGTGAGGGTCTGGATGAACTGGGGGATGACGATCATCATTGATAACGCCCATGTAGACGCTCTCGGCGCTCCTTTGCGGATCATCTCACTGGCTGCAGATGTAGGTAAGTGCAGAATAGATAGCCCAGGCGCACCCAATGCCGATCGCGGCAGGTAGAGGACCGCGTGGTGGGCTGGGCCGCCGATGCGTGGGTGAGCAGGACTAGGCAGACGGCGGCGAGAGGCACAGCGCCGCCGCGGTGTGGACGTGCTTTAGCCGTGGCTGGACAGTCGCGCCAGGAAGAGGGCGACGACCGTGCAGGAGACGTGGTGTAGTAGGCGACCATGCGAGCCCGGTGGCGAAGCCGGAGGCGTTGTTGAAGGCCCTGGTCCTGGCGTGCACTTCGGGCGGACAGGTTCACGCCGAAGTAGGGTGACGGCGCACATGAGGCCTCCAGGTACTGCCAGAAGACGTTCATGGCGTACCACTCCACAGCAGACCAGGCCATCTCTTCAGGCCGCGCGGGCATCTCGACGATGGCGACGCCGATGTCCCTGACGAAGCTGACACTCCTCCCGCTCTGCGCCTGCGCTCGGGACTCGAGCACCCGGCGGGAGTGCGCGGCAGCTCCCTCGCGTGAGAGCACCGAGATGTTACCACCGGCGCCGGATGGAGCACACCGAGCCCACTCATGAAGGCGCCGAAGCACCCAGTAGCGGGATGCTGGCGGCGGTGGCGCTCCGCCAGGGCCCTCTCCAGAAACGACGAGGGTCCTGGCGGCGTGGGCCGAGCCGGCGCCGATGAACAGGGACTGGGCGAGGAAGCTGGCGAGAGCTGCTTGACGGCAGGCGGTCGCCGATGAAGGCCCGCTGGTAGTCCCAGCGGCCGTGCGTTCGGAGGCGTCCAGCAGCCATAGGGCCAGGCACCGCCATCCACACGGCGGTGACGAAGGGCAGGCTGGAAAGAACAGGAACACGGAGCAGCCAGACGGCCCCGATCAGGAAGCTATTAGCGGGCTACGGCGTCCCCACTCTCGGCTCCAGGTCCGGTCCGGAGAGCGCCCCGATGAGCGGTTGGACGAGAGCAGGCCGCGACGGTCCGGCCAGATTGAGGATGGGGATCTCGTCAGCGGAAGCGGAGAACTGGTAAATGCTGACATGGCGCGTTCTGCTGCGTACGCCGAAGGAGTACTGACGCCGAAGTTAATCCGACGTTCATCAGCAGGATCTGAGCAGTGCTCATCAGAGGCTTGTGCGCTGACGACCGCCGCGCTATTCTGGGAAGTCTCGTGCCATGGAGGTCATCCTTCGTCTCTGGGCCGCGGATTGTGGACGCTGCCTGAGAGACGGACGCCGCGCTTCCTGCCCGAGAGAACGCTGCTGTACGGGACGGCTCCGACTCAGGAAGTCAAGCACGTCAATGATCCACCTAACATGACTAACGGGTTTGACAGGTCTTTAGTCCGCATTACCGGATCCTCGCACGACGCCGGGACCGGTCAAGACCAGGCACGCAGGGCACATCCCACGATGCGCTGCCAGGGCACCTCCAGAGCCAGCGCGCTCACCGTCCGTCCCTCGGTGGGCTGGGTGACCTGAGGCCCGCCGAGGAGACGTGCACGGTGCGCCTCCCTCCGCCGAGGCGCTGACTTTGGCGGCCACTCCGGCCTCGAACTCTGCAGGCACCCAGGCGCACTGCCGCCTGCCGAGCGGCCGACCCAGGTCGGCGTCGGAGGGCGGGGAAACCAGCGCGAGTAGGTCGCCGCGGCCGGTGGCGTGCAGGCGCCTCCCTCCGCCGAAGACCCAGATAGGCCGCCATCTCGCAGCAGGTTGGTGACGGGCGGCGTCATTGCGAGCCGCCGTGCGCCGCTCGTCGGCGCGTGCGCACGATGGACAGCCCGGCCCGCGCAGCTCGTGGATCTGGGCCAGGGCCGTGGCCTCAATCGAAGAGAGAGGTCGCCTCCAGCCCAGCCAGCACTCGTCGAAGCCAAGCTGCCCCAGGCGGAGTGGCGGTCCCAGCACGCTGCCCTGCATGGGCCTCACGCGATGTTGATGAGGATCTTGCCGACGGCGTTGAGGCCGGCTGACCCGTGTCGACGCAAGGTAGCCAGCTCGGCACGCAGGGCGGCGGTGGTCGGTGAGACGGTCCCCAGCGGAGGTTCAGGTCGGTAGTCGTCGAAGACGTCGTTGTCCGCCATGATGCCGCCGAAGGCGGTCCCGGCGTGGTGGCCCGGCAGACCTCCCGCACCCAGCGGGCGCGGTGGTCGGGTCCCACACGGGCCTGAAGGAAGCCGGGCCGTAGGTGCCCATTCGACCAGGTCGCCGCTGTCGCGCTTGGCGAGCCAGCCGCGGCGGCGGGCCTCGCGGTAGGATGGCCAGCCCCGAGGCGCGCATGCGGAGTCCGGCCTCGAAGTCCCGCGTGGAGTGACAGGCACTGGTAGGCCAGGAGCAGTCATAGTCCGGTCGCGCCTCCTTGAGGCGGGCTGCTGCCCTTGGTCTCCCAGGGGCGTTGGAGGATCGCCGCCCGCAGTGGGCGGATCAAGCAGTCCAGCCTCCCGGCTCATGAGCGGGCAAGCGTACCTGATCCAAAGGCTCCGACGCCGCCAGTGCCGCCCTCATGCTCCTCCTCGGTCGGCGCGGGCACCGGCCTGCTCACCGGCGCCGCCTCCCTGACGGCAGATCTTGCTGTAGGAGGCGATGCACCTTGACCAGGTCGTAGGGCGCCTCCACTCGGCATGCGGCGTTGAGGCTCAGACGCTCGTAAAGCATCGGACGTCGCTGGATGACCCTCTCGGACCTGTCCGCCATGACGGTGGGGTCGCCGGGCCCGATGATGCCGCAGGGGTCCCAGGGTCTGTCCGTCGTCGGTGACGTATCGGCGTCCTCGACGACGCAGCGCACGGCGCCGACGTCGGTGCTCACCGTGGGGATGCCGGCTTATGGTCTCCAGGGAGACGACCGGCAGGCCTCGTTGTAGCAGCGGGCAGGACGAACAGGTCGAACTCGGTAGGAGCCGCGGACTGACGGTCCCGCGGATGGTGATGACGCTCTCCAGCCCTGCTCGACGATGCGTGCAAGAGCACTGCCTCGAAGCAGGAGGGCATGCTCGGTGGGCCCGCACACGTCCAGTGGATACCAGGCCCCGGTCCACCGCGAGGCGCACCGAGTCGATCATGTCCAGCAGGCCTTGATGGGCACGACGCGGGCGATGTACACCAGCTTCCGCACAGGTGCTGTCCGCGCCTCCTCCTTGATCTCGGATGGCGGCCAGGCGCGCGGCGCAGGAGGCGTCGAACTCCGAGGTGACGATGCCGCTGGGGATGACGATGGCGTGCCCGGCGTCGCCGCCGAGCTCATTAGCGGTGATGGCCCGCGGCAGTGTGCAGGTGTGAGGCGTAGGCGTAGGTAGTACAGGCGCCCCCATCTCCAGCCACCAGGCCATCCGCTACGCGCCCGCGGCCGGTGACAGTCGCAGTGCGGTGAGCGGTTTGATGTCGAGGTCCAGCCTGCGGTTCCCAGGAGGGTGCTGACGAGTCGCGCACGTGTAGAGGTTGCGCTCGGTCAGCACGTGGCTATGCTGTGTTTCTGCGGGCGCGTTGACGCGCGCAGCATGGCGCAGCCGGTGGTGTGGCGTGGTAGACTCCAAGCGCGCGGGACCGGCTCGGCCAGGACCGCGCAGGCAGCAGGGAGAAGAAGCCGCGCAGGCACCAGAAGCACGCGTCGGTCATCGACATCCCCAGGTCCGGCATCATGTCGTGGTAGGCCATGAACTCTGCGCGTGCCCGGATCGCCCATAGACCGGGTAGTGCCGTGAGGCGCCCAGGCCTCGCTGGATGATGTCGCACAGCGGCTCTCGGTCTGGGCGTCCTGGGCCAGGGAGAGCATGGCGCTCCAGGATGCCGGGACAGCTCGCGGGCGCTGGCGGTGGCGGTTCGGCGCAGGTCGCGCGGGCGGCACGCAGGGAAGTCCTCCCTGTGCCCCTCCATGGACAGGTAGAGGACCCTCACCCAGGCGACATTGTCCGGCATGCCGTAGAGGTCCTTGAGCTGCGCGAGTGGAACCCAGGTGATGTGGGATGATCCTGAAGGTGAGGTCCGCTGCCGGTGATGAGGTGTCGACTTCACTCGCGAGACCTCCGCCCTGAGGTAGAGGTAGGACTCCATGACGTGATGGCGACGTCGACGCCGGCGTACACACGCCGTCCTCGGGGACGCTCGTCGGGCAGCCCGGGCACGCGCCTCAGCGCGGGCCGCTTCCGGAGAGCTGAAGCAGCCCGGCTTGTTCACTGGGGCGCCTCGTCGTCAGTCTCTCCTCGCGACCTGCTGGGACAGGGGACTGCGGCGGCGTGAGAGGCGGCCGAGGCCACGGACCCCAGGCGATGGCCGTGCGGGGCCGCGCAGGTGTGGGCCGCTGCTGGCCCGGTCGGTCCGGCCCTGCGGGGACTACGACTCGGCGGAGCCGAGGCTTGCCGAGAAACCGTGCGGACTCGTACCGGGCGGCGGCCGCTAGTGGCATCGGGGCCGGCGAGGCGGGCGAGCGGGCGCGTGGCCGGCTCCACCGGCGACGCGGAGGCGGTAGCTGAGGCCGCCGGTTTGCTTCCTCACGGTGGCACCGGAAGATCGGGGGAGTCCAGACGTCGGCGCTGCAGGAGGATGGCTCCGGCTCTTGGGACGCGGCAGGACGACGCCGCAGATCGGCGGGGGCCGCTCGACGACGCCGAAGATCGGCGAGGCAGGAACCTCCGGAGTGAGGTGCCGACCACCGTCGGCGGCGCTGGCGCGCGCATGGTGGACGATCCGCGTGTGGCGGGCTGAGGCCGTCGCGCCGCGGGCCCCACCGGTGGTGACAACGACGCCATAGCCATCGGGGCCGACCTGACCCCTCAGGCCGTTCTCCTGACCCCCGGTCACCGATGCCGGGCGCGTCGTCGGGGCTGGGCATCGGGCGTAGCTACCGGCCGGTGCCGAGTAGCGCAGCGAAGGCCTCCAGGCGGGCGCGCGAAGGAGGATGACGAGTCACCAGGACATGGCCTTTCCCCAGAAGAATGAATACCGGGCGGCCCACCGCTTGCGGTAGAGCAGCAGCCCCAGCGCACACAGCACCAGGTCGACGCCGGCCAGCGGCAGGTAGGCGTCGGCATCGGCCAGCTTTCAGCAGCAGGGCCGCGGCGATCACCACGTGGATGCCGACGGAGCAGGGCAGTGGTCGAGTCACCGATGTGGTCGATCTCAGCTAGCTCAGGAGCGTCAGCACCGTGAACAGGGTCGAGGAGAGGCACACCCGAGGATCAGCGGAACCCGCTCGGGGGACATGAGCCATGGACAGACGACGATGATGACACCGCGGCCCCTGACGACGCAGGCATGAATGAGGCTGGCGTCGCAGCGACGACGCAGCGTGCGCTCCCGGTCGCGAGAAGCGGCTATGCCCTCACGCTTTGCCGAGAACCGTCTAGCCAGGGCGATCTCGGTGTTACTCATGGCGCGGTGACCGCGAAGTAGTAGCAGTGCAGACGACGGCGGGCTGGAGGCAGGAGACCAGCGCCACGTCGAAGCCGCGACTGGCGCCCAGGAAGAGGGAAAGAACTTGTCCGACCACAGCACTCCCCCAGGATCGCACCTGAAGCATGTCCCGCACGAGGATGCTGGTGGCGACTGCGGGGCCGCAGGATCCTGCCCAGGGAGCGCCCCACGGACAGGAGCTGACTGAGGGACTCACCAGCGGGGGCAGGGCTACACACCAGGTGGGGCTCGGCGACGAGTGCGACGGCGTAGCAGAGCCAGCCCACCGACCACAGGCGGCGTCGCCCGGCGACGTCGGCGACACGATGAGCGACTGACGAAGACGACGTGCAGGAGGAGCAGAGCGGTATGGACGCCCAGACGTGCGGGTTCCAGCCGGTCACGGCGGCCACTGACGAGGATCTCCAGCGCCGGGCACGAGCGCCCACAGTAACAGTGCGCTGGCCAGATGGAGCAGTATCGTCCCAGCACCGCCTGCGATCAGCGGCCGATGGAGTCACCCAGGAGCCGGAGACGGGGTGCCGATGATCTGGCTGAGCTCACGGCACCGCCACTGACACACCCAGACGATGACCGAGCAGACCCGTGCCGCTCACCGTGCCGAGGCCATCTTCTGGGAGACGACGGGGAAGCTCAGCCCAGCAGGGATCGCCGGACATTCCCAGGAGCATCGCCGCGCCCCAGTGCCAGCGGGCACCCGAGCGATGCCACCGCGCTTGAGGGCCCGGGTGGGCGGCGCCGTGATCAGCCCCAGACCGATGAGGACCGTGACGACCACAGAACGCCGATGGTGACCTCACAGGCCAGCCGGATCCAGGGCAGCACCGCTGCTCACTGCCGACGACGACCCCAGGGTCGCAGCAGCAGCGTTACGGTCCGCAGTCGCGGAAAACGATGCTGGTGGAAATGTCGCGGTTCGGTACTGAGCTGCCACGCGGGAGTAGCGGCACCAAGAATGCGAGCACGCACGGGCGATCCGAGTTGACACCCAGGCGCCGTGGTCGAGGAGCGCCAGGCAGCCTGAATGAGGGCGCGGTCACGTACTGACAGTGAGGACGAGTAGGGCGAAGACGGTTGAGACAGCCTGCGCAGTGCGGGGTGACGACACCGACCGGCCATGTCCGAGGGACGACTTTCGACTGATCGTCACTCCACTGTATCCGGCAGATGGATGACATGAGACACTGCAAGCCAAACTCTCAGAACATTCCTCTGTTTCGCCCAGATTTTCATTCATTTTTCGTTTCCCGCCTCGCTGCACGCAAGCCTCAGAGCCTGTATATATTCACAAGTCCAACCAGCAAAGTGCTACACCCAAGATAATGGCCACTACCTGGAAAATGAAAAGAGAGGCATGCGGCCCCACCACATCCCCCTGTGATTCACACCAACACCCTGCAGGCTGAGGCCCCCACCGCGATATGATGAGATACCCCACTGCGTTGCGGGCCCATCGCAGGAACTGACCCTCAAGGATCTGGCGCCGGTGCGACACCCGCGCCCTCGTTGGACCTCGGCGAGGTCCAGTGAGCCCCAGTGAGGCCCAGCGTCCGGGCTCGGCGGCGGTGAGGCGCCGTCACGACTGATCGGCGTCGAGGGATGCGCAGGGCTGGAGGTCTCCACTGCCGCCGGCAGCGGCGTCCTCTGCCTCGCGCAGCGCGGCGATCTCCGCCTCACCCTGCCCCAGGGCTCGCCACGGAAGATGAACTCACCCAGGATGGACTCGCCCTCGGCGTCGACGATGACCTTCTGCCCCCGCTCGAGCTCGCCGAAGAGGATCTTCTCGCTCAGGGCGTCCTCGATGTCGCGCTGGATGGCGCGGCGCAGCGGACGGGCGCCGAGCACCGGGTCGAAGCCGCGCTCGGCCAGGAGGTCCTGGCGGCCTCGGTCAGCTCGATGGTCAGTCTGCTGCTCGGCCAGGCGCTTGTCGAGCCGCACGATCATGAGGTCGACGATCTGGCGCACCTCCTCCTGGTCAGCTGCGGAAGACGATGAGGTCGTCGACGCGGTTGAGGAACAGGCCGAACTGCTGCCTGGAGCTCACGGTTGACGTGGGCCTTCATCTCCTCGTAGTCCATGGCACCCGGACTCAGGACTGGAAGCCGGTGGCCACCGACTCTGCCGATGTCCTTGGGGCCGAGGTTGGCGGTCTGATGATGACGGTGTTCTTGAAGTCCACCACGCGGCCCTGGGCGTCGGGAGAGGTGCCCGTCCTCCAGGATCGCAGCAGCGAGTTGAAGATGTCCGGGTGGGCCTTCTCGACCTCGTCGAACAGGACCACGGAGAAGGGCCGGCGGCGCACCTCTCGGTGAGCTGGCCGCCCTCGTCGTAGCCCGACGTAGCCGGGAGGGCGCCGAAGAGCCGCGAGACCGTGTGCTTCTCGGCGAACTCGGACATGTCGAGCTGGATGAGGGCGTCCTCGTCGTCGAACAGGAACCCGCCAGGGCCTTGGCCAGCTCGGTCTTCCCGACGCCGGTGGGGACCGGCGAAGATGAAGGAGCCGCCGGGGCGCTTGGGGTCCTTCAGGCCGGCGCGGGTGCGGCGGATCGACTCGACAGGGCCTCGATGGCCTTGTTCTGGCCGATGATGCGCTTCGTGAGCTCGGCCTCCATGTCGAGGAGCTTGGCGGACTCGGCCTCGGTCAGCTTTGACCACCGGGATGCCGGTGGACATGGCCAGGACCTCGGCGATGAGCGCCTCGTCGACCTCGGCGACCTGGTCGAGGTCGCCGGACTTCCAGGCCTTCTCCTTGGCGCGCGCTCGTCGGCCAGACGGCGCTCGTCGTCGCGCAGGGAGGCGGCGCGCTCGAAAGTCCTGGTCGTCGATGGCGGACTCCTTCTCCCGCTTGACCTGGGCGATCTGCTCGTCGATCTCGCGCAGCTCGGGCGGAGCCGTCATGCGGCGGATGCGCAGGCGGGCGCCGGCCTCGTCGACCAGGTCGATGGCCTTGTCCGGCAGGAAGCGGTCGCTGATGTAGCGGTCGGCGAGCTTGGCGGCGGCCTCGATGGCCTCGTCGGTGATGACGATGCGGTGGAAAGGCCTCGTAGCGGTCGCGCAGGCCGGTGAGGATCCCGATGGTCTCCTCGATGCTGGGCTGGTCGACGGTCACCGGCTGGAAGCGGCGCCCAGGGCGGCGTCCTTCTCGATCTTGCGGTACTCGTCCAGGGTGGTGGCCCCGATGGTCTGGAGCTCGCCGCGGGCCAGCATGGGCTTGAGGATGGAGGCGGCGTCGACGGCGCCCTCGGCGGCGCCGGCACCGACGAGGGTGTGGATCTCGTCGATGAACAGGACGATGTCGCCGCGGGTGCGCACCTCCTTGAGGACCTTCTTGAGGCGCTCCTCGAAGTCGCCGCGGTAGCGCGAGCCGGCCACGAGCGAACCCATGTCCAGGGAGTAGAGCTGCTTGTCGCGCAGGGTCTCGGGGACGTCGCCGTGGACGATGGCCTGACTCAGGCCCTCGACGACGGCGGTCTTGCCCACGCCCGGCTCCCCGATGAGGACGGGGTTGTTCTTGGTGCGCCGGGAGAGGACCTGCATGACCCTCTCCATCTCCTTCTTGCGGCCGATGACCGGGTCCAGCTTGCCCTCGCGGGCGGCGGCGGTGAGGTTGCGGCCGAACTGATCCAGGATGGCGCTGCCCGAGGGCGTGCCCTCCTTGGAGGGGCCGCCGGCGTTGACGGTCTCCTTGCCCTCGTAGCCGGAGAGCATCTGCATGACGGTCTGGCGCACGCTGGACAGGTCCCCGCCGAGGTTGGTCAGGACCTGGGCGGCCACGCCCTCGCCCTCGCGCAGCAGGCCGAGCAGCAGGTGCTCGGTGCCGATGTAGTTGTGGCTGAGCTGGAGGGCCTCGCGCATGGAGAGCTCGAAGACCTTCTCGCCGCGCGGCGTGAAAGGGGATGTGGCCGGTGGGGGCGGACTGCCCCTCGCCGATGATCTCGATGACCTGGCTGCGCACGGCGTCCAGGGAGATATCCATCGACTCCAGGGCCTTGAGGCCACCCCTCGCCCCTCGTGGATGAGGCCGAGAAGGAGGTGCTCGGTGCCGATGTAGTTAGTGGTTCAGGGCCCGCGCCTCGTCCTGCGCGAGCACGACGACGCGGCGGGCGCGGTCGGTAAAAGCGTTCAAACATCAGTAATTCCTCCTCGGCACGCGCTCAGTGCGGGACCGCTCGTCCGGTGGTGGCGAGGGATGTCGCAGCGCCGCGGGAGATGGCGCTGAGAGCACGTGCTGACAAGGCTAACCAGGCCGATGCCCGGGCCATGCCCTGTTCGCGGTAGGCGTGAGCAGGCTCTGAGCCGGGCTCGACTCAGCCCCGGTTCGCTTTGCACAGGCCCAGTCCCCGCCTCGCGGCCAGCCTCCATCGGTCGCGGTCGCCGAGGCCTCGTTCATCACCCTCCTTGCCCCTGAACGCGAGGCCTCAAGATGACCGCGACGGGCAGAGACGGCATGGTGCACCCAAGAGGCGCAGGACGAACTGCCTCACGAATTCTGCCGCACGATCTGTATCCGCCCATCACAATGGGGGCCATGCCTCCCGTGACTTCTCCCGCCGACGCCGACCACGACGACACGATGCCGACTCCTCGCCGACACGTCCACCGGTCAGGCCTCTGACACCGAAGCGCGGGAGACCGGGCGAGGTGCGGCCGGTATCACGCATCGTCTTCTGCCCGCCCTGCCGGCACTGAGAACCGGGGCGCTGCTCAGCGTCATTGGCGCCGTCGTACTCTTCTTCGCCTGGGGAAGCGGCGTCCACCGCCTCGCCTTCGACCCTGCAACGCCTGGTGGATACCCATATCCGGGATTCCGGGCCTTCTGCGCGCTGTCCCTCCTTTTCCGCTTGCTGACCCCACCGGTCCCAGTGATCCCGACCATGGCAAAATCCATCGCCACCGCATCATAGGTGGTCGCCACCCCTGGCGATCAGCGGAATCGTGGTGTACGCGGTCCGGCTCATATGGAAGGCTCTTTCAATATGGTCGTCCGTGCTATCCCGCACGGGAATCAACACCGTGGAACTCACCGTCATCGCGGCAGGAACGGCGGGATCTGGCCCTTCTGGCTGTCACCGACATTCTCATCCACACACCTGCGGCCACCGAATCTATCACCGATCCCCACGGAGGACTGGCTTCGCCTCCGGCGGTCCAGAAAGCCGGTTCTGACACCCCGAAGGCCCGCGACGTCGGACACTCGCACGTGCCGCTCTGGTGCTGGCACCCTCCTCATCCTCGCCGGGCGCGCTGCCGTCCCACTGAGCCGGCGCACAGGCCATTCAGAAGCTGGCTCACCATCTAGTCACCAAGAACCTTCCCGCCTACTCCCCACTTCCATAGCCGCAGCCGGCCTGGGTCAAGGACATCGACAACGTCCTGGACATCGTGGCGGGAGCTGCCGGGCCCCGTCATCCACATCGGCGACGGCGTCATGGCTCAACCCTGCGGACGGCAGTGTCCTGTGGAGCTACGAACGCCTGAGTTCAACGTACCCATGAGACTTTCGGCAGCTCTCCCCAACTTCACAGGCATAGAACCCGTCGGACACTGGCAGTCGAGCTCCCGACCACCGCCATCATCGCCTTCTCGTATCGCCGGCCCAGCAAATTGACGCGACCTTCCATATTCCGACCAGACAGCAGTCGACGATCGTTTTGGACACCACCAATCGGGTCAGGTAACAATGAACATTCTCCGATGACGGTGCATCCTTCAGATCACCGATTCTGCGATCATGGACAGCAACAAGATCTACGCCATCGGCAGCAACGTCGAGAGGTGGGATTTTGATAGCACGGCACCACCCCTCGGAGAGAGGGACGAACCACTCAGGACTTTGCGGGACACCAACCTTCATCGTCGACGTCGATATTGACGTCGAAGACAGCCACGGCAACAGTAGCCTGCCAATATCGGCCGCGCTCATCCCCTTTGTTTCACAGGACAATCCAGATCAGATCCACACCTCTCCACCATCTGCGCTGACAACAGAATCCCCAAATGTAATCAGCATCGATGGCTGGACGCTCATCTATCGGGACGGAGTCCCCATGTCACCAACGGCTCCTTCCACAGGGGCTGGGAGATGCAAGCCACCACTCTGGACTCCCTAGTCTCCGAAGAAGAATCTCAGCAGCAAAAGACATGACCTGGGGGCGAGGTGCGGGCATCAACGACAACGCATCAATCACCACAGGAAAGATCGTCACGCTTCCAGCAACACCTCGTCGTCAGCACAAGAGACCTTTGATGAGCACTCTTTCCTCTTCTGGAGGAACCCACGACGATCTCAGCAGTCTTCGATCCCCTCAACGCAGAAAGCTCCTCCACCATGGACCAGCCCTCAGGCTCATTCGAGCAATCGGCATATCACCAGAGAGCTCACCCGACAGCCTCGAGGCGAGGGTGCGACTCACTGAGTGAGTCACGGAGAGAGGCCTCCTTCACCCATTTCCACACGGTAGCATTTTTCCACACCAGGATCATATAGAATACAACCCCGGAATGAAGGATATCGCCATCCGAAGTTCTCTCGAAGGTATCCACTCCACACCCCAGGCGCCAACATCATCCTCAACCCCACCGCGCGCCCCAATTTTGAGAGCCGCATCCTATCGCGCTACGGGACCACGGAGGCCACGAAAGCAGTCGAGATTCAACCACAGTCCTGCTCGCACGGCCAGCACCGAGCCTCCTTCACGCATCACCGGCGCAATGAGACGTCACTCTCCCTGGGCTGACATCCCTCGCAGCATGCGCGCCCACCACCAGCACCCCTCCGAGTCTCCCACACACCCACAGTTTCTTTTCACTACTACAAGTGCGAAGCCAAGAACATCGAGTTAGCGACCATTCCAAACACCCGACATCACCCCATTACCGACTCAATAGTGGCCCACCTGGCATGTATCTCGCACCTCCACGGCCAGACAACTTTAATCAAGCACAACACAGCGGGAGGCATGACATGGGTATCCACGATCAGACCTTCTGTTGCTGATATGACCAGGAGAGATCACAACACCCCAAAAGGCTGCTGAATTCAGCTGAGTCGACATCCGATACGTAGTCGTCGTCCTGACGGACGTCACGCCTCGTTCCTTCTACGACCCGCAGACATGCGAAACCCCACGAGGCACGGGAGAAGAGGAGGGACTTCACCGTCGCAGACCAGCGCGCTTATGTCCCTCGTCATCGAGACCGGAGACCGGAAAAGACGGTTCGCACCTGAGGAGGTCAAGGCTGATCTGGGCCAGGTGCTCAATTAATGGACACCCCTGGCTGGAGACCCGCAGGCCTACTACCCCGGCGGCAACGGCACGGGACCATCACCACGCTTTCTCCTGGACAAGCCAGCGACCAAGGCAGCCAGCCAATCCCCACCGACAAGTGGCTTTGTCGGAGCCACCCAGGACACCCTGCTGCTGGCACCGTCCAACATGAGCGATGGGCATTAGCGAGCGCTCAACTGCCGACCCGCCTCGAGCGAGAGCGGCGATCGTCGTCGGAACAATCGCCGGAGTCACCGACGTCTCATCTGAGGCGGGATGGGTTGGACGGGCCGGGTGACGGCAAACACGCCGCTCACGACGGACAAACAACACCGATGACACACCTCTTGCTTCATCCCGCACAGGAGCCAGTCTCAGCGACTCCGGTGTCGCGCCATCGACGTCGCGGGCCTCAAGGTGAAGGAGGGTCGCGTCACCTGCACCGCCGAGTGGGCTCCTCGTCTCCCAGACCTCCACCGGTAGTGGGCGAACCGCAAGACCGCCTCCACACAAAGCCCGCGCAGCGCCGCCGACGCCGGCCATCCCACCGAGAACCTCGAGCAGTTTCTCCACCAAGTGACGCCCAAGCCGGCCCGACAACAGACCCCACGCCATGCCGCACGCGCCGCCGACGTCGAGCACACCCATCGACGACTCCCCTCCGCTTCCGGCCGCAGCGCCGACCAGGCCGATGCGGCCCTCAGCCGGCGCAGACGCCGCCATCAGCGCATCATCGCGGCCCTGAGCGTCGCTGCGCTTCGGCTGCTTCCTCGGCATGGTGGCCGCGGCCGCCCTCTGCGTCATATGCGGCAGCGGGATCGCCAAGGTGCTGCTCAAGTTCCCCCTGCTGTCCTGGAAGGGGTCTGGCGCTGACCGTGTTCCTGTGGGCGTGCGGGTCGTCCTCTGGCCCGAGCCGCGCCACTGACAGCCCGCAGCATGCGCAACAGGGACCCCTGACCGCGGCCCGCTCAGCACTCATGCTCCTGCCCGCCGCCCTGGTCCCGGCCGCTGCCGTGACGCCGTCCTCCCGATCGTCAGTCTCTGGAGTTCGTGCTCTCCACCTACGCGGTCAGCCTCGGTGAGGCTCCTGGCCTACATCATGGGTGTCGCCGCCTCGCCCTGCTGCTGTCCACAGACATTCTTCTGCGGGCCCTCGCGCGCCCTGTTCTGAGCCTTATGCCGGCAGAGTCGCTCACGTTCCCAATCCGATCTCGGTGCGGATACGACGACCTGCGCGCGCGAGCTGCGGCGACCGTGGCGCTCCTCCCTCCGGACCCTGGGCACCCTCGCGCCCTGCTCGCCCTGGTTCCCGTCGTGGCGCTCGTCGCCTCCTTCGCCGTCCCCTACCTCGGCCACCCGACGACGTCCGGACGGCCCACCATCACCCAGACCACGGGCCCGTCGGTGACGCCGACCAGCTGCCGCGCGTACCCCACCGGCTTCGCCTCGCAGGAGATATGGGCCAGAACCCGAGCGAGCGGACAGGACGTGATCGCCGGAGCTGCCGGCCCCCATCGTCTCATCGATCCGATGGAGCCACCGGGCTCGACCCTCGCTGACGGCTCGAACCGGTGGAGCTACCACCGCAAGGGCTCAACGGCGACCGACGTCATCCCACAGCCCCCGACGGCCACTACATGGCGATGAGATTCGATGAGCCGGACGTCTACACGTCCATGATCTGAACGGACGGGAAATCTCAGTCTCTTCGACGCCGAAGACCACCGTCGTCCTGGTACCATCACCGGAGCCGCGGTTTTCGACTGGCGCGGCGACAGTACCCTCCAGTACTGACCGACCTCGGCGGTCCTCTCACGGCACCACCGCCTACTCGCTGAAGCGACCTGGTCGACCATGGGACCTTCGAAAGCTCTCACCGCCGACGGCGCCTCAGGCTCTCAGTCCGCCCAGGCCGCCTCACTCCGGCGCGGCCGGTCACCTGGCCTTCGTCCTCGGTCGCCCTGCGGGCGGGACCACGACGTCTGCGGGATCCCAGAAGGATCCCACCACCACGCATGAGCTTCCCTGACCTCACAGGTCATCCGCACGTCATCGCTGTACGAACAGTCGAGCACTGTCCCGTCTGGTCATCGACGGCTGGCAGTGGTCATTGACAAACCTCGGCGGGAAACAGGTCCAGGCCGTCATGGTCCAGGGATGACAGGATCCGCAGGATCGGAGAGGTCCAGGCCGTCAGCCTCGACGGCCTGGCCGGTGTCTCCCGGAGCAGATACTCGGGCCTACGATCTCTGGTGCATGACTCTCTGCGGTCAACGACGATCGCCTCCATGAAGCGCGCAGACCCGTGACCTTCCCGCCTCCCCAGAGGAGAAGCCAGCGATGACGTGGACTAGAGCTCACCGTGGAGGCTCTGCACCGTCGGCTCCGCTTCAACCCCGGACCCTGCAGGGTGACGACGGCGGCACAGACGCTGACTCGCCGCCGCCTCCGTCGGCATCACCAGGCAGCCGTGGGTGAAGCCGTCGAGGGACGGATCACCATCAAGCCCGCAGACGGGTCATCGTGCGATCATCCCCCGGCGCTGGGGACAACATTCGCCCGCCGGGGCAGACAAGCCTCACAACCCTCAGCCTCATGATCTGGCACTCGCGACGTGAGGCTGGAAGAGAATCTAGTGAGTTATCAGTACTCCCGGCGCTCACCATCACATGGTTCGGACAGGCACGCGGTATTCCGGCACCTCGCATCTACGCCGTGGAGAGAAGCCCGATGATGCGCCACACGACACAGCGACGAGCTGATCCATGCCCGCATGCCCCTCGATGCCCCGTCACCCCACTCGGTTCGGGCGGGCGAGTCGCGCAACGCCCGGGTTCTGGTGGCAGCGCCCCTCGATCTCACTACCACCGTCCGGCTGCGGCTCCTGGCCCCGAAGACCCGCGACCACGTCGGCGGGAGTTCCCGTCACCCGCCTCAGTGCAGATCAGGTGGAGTCCGAGCGGAAACCACTTCGACGTCATTGGACCTGCGACCTGTCACTCCGCTACGGGACCGTCAGCGTGGACAACCGCTACGTCGCATCCGGTTGCCAGTCGGCTGCAGGAGTCGTCACCAGCGTACAAACCGGGTAGCACGCGACGAGCTGACAGACCAAGACCAGCAGGCCATGCGCGCCTCAATACCCATCACGACTCACGAGTACACAGCGAGTGATGACTGGTCAACCACTCGCAGACATACGATTCCTCTCTCTCAGCAGGAGTCCTCGGCGTGCGTCGTCAGTCCCGACGGCAGGCACATCTCGCCTCGTCCCTCCAAACCGCACCAGACGGCTCAGGATCAACGACTACTCTCGGCCCAGCCGCACACCGTCACGTCGTCCCTCAGCGCCGAGACGGGCAAAGCCTGACAGCCTCGGGTGGAGGTCCCCGACTGATCCTGGGCGGGTCCTCACCAATGACAGCCTGGCCATCCAGACCGCCCAGAATTATTGCTACCCGGGAGCTGAGGTCGGAGTCATCTCCGTCCACCCGCTGAGCAACCCGCGGGCGCCCGTTCCATGACCTCGCCAGCGACCACTGCTCATCGGCGCCTCCCGACTCGCTGCTCCGCACTACCCCCACCGCCGGCAACGACTGGAGCACCCGGTTCCGCCTGTTCACGGTGACCCAGATGACGGACGAGCAAAGTGCGCAGAACCATCACCGGCGTCAACCAGATCTGCCCCGCTGGCTGCCTTCAACGCTTCCGCGATCCTGCCGCCGCGGCCGCACCTCGCGGCACCGCGGAAAGGACGATGACCAGACGCGAGCCGCCTCGGAACGCCCTGCTCCACCCAGATCGTCGACCTGAACTCGAAGCACGCACGACTCACGGGAGTAAAGGGCCGAATGGTCGGCGTCCCTCACCGGCCCCGGGCTTGCCCTATCAGCCAGAGGCGTCACCGACGGCGACCGGGCAGCATCAGCAAAGTCCTGGCCCAGCGCCGACGATGGCCACCCCCACACCGAGAACCCTTTGAGCAGTTCTCCAGCAAGTAGCGGCACGAAGACACCACGATGACCGATCAGCGCCCCCGGAGAGGACACGGAGCCTCGCGCTCCTCTCACTCACCCTCAGCAGAGATCCCTCACCTGCCGTCAGCCCTGCCCGCCGTCGGCGCCCCCGCACGCCCCTAGTGAGCGCCGCCAGGTCTGGTCGCGGCGATTCGAGGCCTCTTCGCGCTGAAGGTCGGCGTTTGCCCACCGTCCTCGTGGCGGCCGGGCCTCTACTGGCGTGGCGCGCGGATCTGACGATGCGGTGGGTGCTCTCTGAGACTGGGCCCGCGCCGCCGGTCGCTTGCGCCTGGGTCCTGTGGGGGATCGGCATTCGCCCGGAGGAGCCGTGCTCGAGTACTGGGTCGACAGGCAGCATCGGGCGAGGTACCGCTGGCGCATCACTCAAGACGGCTCCCCGCTCGTTGCCGGGTGGCTGCCTGCGGCCTGCCCAGCGCCGGAGGCGCGCCAGCCTGTGGCACGACATTCTTATGCTGCTGGACGCCAGCGCGGCGAGCTGCCTCGCCTCGCGATGGCGGGCGCTGGGGCCTCCTTCGCCTTCGACCTTCTCCACCGCGTCACCCGCCCTTCTTCCCCTGAGGTCGCACAGGCCTCCCTGCCCGTCTCACGGCTGCCGTGTGACAGGTCCGCTCGGTCTCTACGCTCTTCTGCCCTGCCCACCTGGAGCGCCGGCCCTGGTCACGCATCGTTCTGGTGGCGATCCTCCTGGCCCTGATCCCTGGCTCAGCGCAAGGCCTACCCTGCCCACAAACTGGGACCGGTCCTGGCGACCCCTGTGGCCGCCCCCGCCACCTCTGACCACCCATCCGACCTCCCTTCCCGTCTCCAGGCGACCTGACCCACGACATCCCTCCGCGCTGGACGCAACGCAGGGGCCGCAGGGACTGTCCTCACCTGGAGGACAGCCTCATCAGCCTGATCCCTCCACCGAAGATCCGCTGGGACTACCACCGTCAAGGCAAGTAGTTCGCCCAGTAGGGAAATGTCACCGACGGCGTCCGTGGTGAGCCCTGCGTATCTCATCACTACCAGCCCGGACAGGCGCCACGTCGCCCTGACGCTCGAGCTGGAGTCTCCAGGGCAAGCGCCCGACGGCGATTACGGTCTGGAATCGGCCCTCACCATCGTCCTGGACACCGTGACCGACGACGTCACCAACGAGCACCTCCACGACGGCAAGCACGTCCAGCCACCGACCCGTGCTCCTGGCCGGCAGCACCGTCTCACTCGCTGGCTGACGACCCGTGATGTGGCGTTCTAGCGACGTCGGGATCCTCGATCTCCAAGGAGGACCACTCAGCACACAGGCACAGAGGGCACGCCAGCCCTCATTCTCGCGAGAGAGGACACTGGAGGAAGCCACGGATCGGCCTGTCTCACGCCCTCGTCCCGATCACCAACCCCCGCGAGTCGTCAGGGGATATTCCGACGCCTCCCGCCATCGGGAGCTGCTCATCGTCGAGGGCTGGACGGTCACTCACCCCGAGGCCACCCAGGACGGAGTCGACTGATGTCGATTGAACTACTCGAAGGCTCACCGCGCCCAGGCTCGTCCCTTGATGCTCCCAGGCGAGGTCCCTGCGCCGAGCACCCATTCCTACGCATGACCTGGGCCAGACCTCGCACGCCCCTGATGGCATCCTGCTCTCCGGGAGACTGGCCGTCCTACCGAGACCGCACCCACCCCGGTCGAGACCGAAGAGAGCACCCGGCTGATGACTGGGAAGCGACCAGTCCACGGTCGCCACCACCCTTTCAACCCTCGTGACACGCGCCGTGCTGGCAGCTCCCAGGACCTGGGCTCGTCACCGCTCGTCGGGGTCACCCGCGCCGACGACGGCAGAGGACGCATCAGCCTTCAGTCGGGAGAGACAAAGTCGAAAGCTACCTCCATCCCGCTGGAGAACGGCAGTCCCCTTCGTATCCAGGGAATCAGCGCGGTCGCAACGGCGACGTTCACGACTTCGCGTCAATATGCCAGAGGTAACGACGGCATCAGCGCACCAGCGCGCGGGCGTCACTGTCGTCCTCTATGCCCCACCTACGAGAGAGTCAGACCACCGGTACACGCATTCAGTCTCTACGGACTGGTAGGAGCTCGTCACGAGCCAGCAAGTCGCCCGCACCCCCACCGCACGTCCACGGCACCTGCGCACCGTCGACATCGATCCCCCGTCTGCTCCTTGCCGCAGCACTGCTGGCTCTCCTGTTGAGCGCCTGCGCCGGTCAGCTGACCTCAGCCCCGATCCAGACCACGCAGGAGGTCACCGTCAAGGCCACTGCAGCTCACTGCCGAGCAGGTCACGAGCCTCGAGGCCGATGCCAACACGGGCCCGGACATGGAGTTCCCAACGCTTCCCACTGAGAACAGCACCATCACGGTGCTCATCAACTGGGCAGAAGAACCATCGCACGCCCGTGGGAACCACCCTCGTCAGCCGGAACCGATCAGACGGCGCCCTGAAGTGGGCGGTGACGATCACGCCTGCCGGGCGCATCAAGCAACGCCTGAGAATGCAGACGCCCCTGCAGCACAACGTCTCAGACCTGATGACGTCCCAAACCAGCGGAGAGATCGTCGTCAGCCCCGACGGGCGCCGCGTCTCCCTCATCCTCACCCCTGCATCACGGGACAGCTGGAGGAGAGGCTCGCCGAGCAGGAGTCCCACGTCGTCGTCCTGGACGCCACCAGGCGGCGCCGTGGTGCGCACTGCGGAGCTCAACGGAGTGATCCTGGGGCAGGGCCTGACGAACGGCCTCTGGCCGTGAGACCGCCAACGACTACTCCCCGGAGGTGGTCGGGAAGGCCAGTCCATGTCTCGGGCTGGACGACCCATCCGCCCCTGCCCTCGTCATTCGCCACCGATCGGTCGGCCTCGCGGGGGCCGGAGCTGACTCCGCTGCTGCCGTCACCGCAGCCGCCTTCCCCGCACGGGCTGGATAGCCAACCCGGCGCACTCGACGGTCACCCAGGTGGATACCTCCGGGAAGGTCCGCGCAACCCATCAAGGGCGTTGAGGCTGTGCACCCCGGCGGCTGGGTCACGGGTCAGTGACCCGGCAGCCGTCACGCTTCGGTCAACCACGCGGCGACGGGGCAAGAAGGAGAAACCGGCCTCTCAACGCCGCCCTGCAGAGCCTGGACGCGGCAGGTCGTCAATCGTCTCCACGGGAAGCAGCGTGGACGTCACCGGAACGATCGCTCGAAGAGCGGGGCGTCCCCACTGGACCTGGGCTGGTGGTCGGCCGACGAGCACTGACGCGGAGCGGTGAGACGACCCACTCCCGGTCTTCTGGCTCTAGCGCCGGACGACGGCCACCACACCGAGAACCTCGAGCAGTTCACCAGCAAGCAGGCCCGAAGACAACACGATGACCGATGAGCATAGCGGACTAGTCCAAGATACCACGCTGAGTCCCCTGCACCCACTGGCCTCGGCTGAGACTGGGTGGAGTCTGCGTGAGTTCCTGCGGGAGTCTGCAGGAGGCTGCGGAGACTGCGTGGAGCCGCGGACGGTCTGCCGCGCCTCAGATGATCGACGCATGTCCGATCTCCGCGACGCAATCGCTGATGCTGCGCTCTGCGCCCTGCGCCCCGGCTGGCTCCTGGCGTCGCGATGGGCGTGCTGTTCCTCAAGGTCTACCAGAGCGATGATGGATCCTGCGATGCGATGAGGCCGACGGGGGCTGACATTGATGGCCTGGGCTGGGGCCTCATGTGGATCGCCGGCTGCTCATGGAGTGGAGAACGCGCGTCCCGCGCCCTGAAGAGCTATCCCACCTCACGCGAGCGCCTGCCAGGAAGACGGTCCTCTTCCAACCAGCTGTAAAGCCTCCTGGGTGTTCCTGCGCGCCTCTACCGTCGTCCTTCTGCGCCTGTGTGCACGCCCCAGCCGCGCAGCACCTCGGCTCAGCAGTCGACTCAGCTGCTGACGCTGGCGGTGCGCTGACTTACTCTCGCTGGCGGCCACCATGATCTCTGGGTCCGTCGTGCAACCTCAAAGCTCATCATTTCCCGCCGCCGCAGCAGAAGCAGCACCTGAGGGGACGTGCTGGGAGGCCTGCGGGAGGATCTGGCCATGCTGCCCTGGCCCTCGTGGCGCTCCGTCCCTCGGCATAGCGGTCATTCCTCATCGCCATTCCGCCGCAGCTCTCGGACAGCGGCTGCACGCATCCCGGCACCTGGTCGCGAGCCGCACGCCTTCGACCGCTGCGAGCATCGACACCCTGCGCTTCCGCGCACCGCCCCGGTCCTTTCGGCCCGACGGCGGCCTGGTCGCAGCGACCACAACATGGCGGATGCTGGCAAGAGCTGCCGCCGGTCGTCCAGCAGCGACGGCGTCCGGCCTCAATCCCGCCGACAGCTCTGACCTGTGGATCACCATCCGCAAGACGCGCACCATCCAGCGCCACCAGAGCCCGGACCGCCGTCACCGCAGTGACCCTCGATTCCACCGACGGCGAGCACAGAGGAACATAATCGAACCCTTTGGTAATCCCGATACGGTGACCAAGGCCACCTAAGGAGCCTATGGGAAGCGTCCTCCAGCTCACCGACCTCCGTCCTGCTCAACGGCGCCACCAAAACCACTCACCGACGACGGCTCCCGACGCGGTCCAATCGACGCCGAGGACGTCCCACCGGACCTGCATACGCCCCACCAGCACGGCGAGCCACTCCACCTTCCTCCTCGCGGCACTGCGCAGCCCCGAGGAGAACCACGGCGTACCTTGCCGACCACATCATCGCCCGACACCGCCACGCGCCGTGAGCTCCTCCTCACCAACAGCCGGGGCAAGCCGTACAACGACGGTTGGTGGCCGCCTTCACCAGACTCCCCACGCCGATCGACCAGATCCCCACGGCTGGCGGCGCAGCCATCAACCTGACGCCATAGCCGGCATCGCCAACCTCGACAATTACCACCACGACATGTGACCCCTAACTCCCGAAAACCAACACCAGTCATCCCCCACGGGCACATGACACTCTGCCTCAACGGACACAGGGCGACCCGGCAGATCCACCAGTCCCCAAGAACTCCGAGGCAACACAGCTACCGCCGCACTCCGACCCAGACCTGACCCGTCTCCCACTCAGCGCGCAGGAGGCCGGACTGTCCTACGCCGGCTCGCCCAGCGCCGAGTCCCGGTGGTGGCGGTCGTCCTGAGCGTCAGCAGTGGAAGCGCACTCGACAGACGGCAGGACGCCCCGGAACCCACCTACATACCCGCCTGACACTTCACTTGACCATCGAAATCCGCTCAAGCCGTGTCGGAACCACTGCTCACCACCCACACGCCCGGGAACGACCTCGTCATCACAACACTGCCCGGACAAGGGCCCCACTCCTTCCATCTTCGCATCCCAGGAGCCCCGTCACGACCAGCACACGCCCCCACCCTCCGCCCCGGCGCATCATCGGCCCCAGCCCCTACTGGCAAGTCCTGTTCGCAGGGGGCCATGAGCGCCTGCAGCCCAACCCCTGCAGCTGCCGCAAGTGGAACCACCGCCTCACAGGCCAAGGAGCGCATCTCTAAGACTCAACCAGCACTGACAGCGACTCCAAACCTTCCGTCGAGGACTTCCACGTCTCCGCCCCGGAACCGACGGAGAAGGAGAACGCGCAACGCAGCCGGCAGGACCGGTCGGGGCAAAATAGCCCATCGTCGCCAGATACCGCGGCCCAGACGGCCTGATGCCGGGCGCGATCAAGCCGGCCGTCGTCAACTGGCTCCCCGACGACGACGCACCATGCCCAGACGCCCACGACCTCACCTCGCACGCGGCAGGCCTACGCCCGTCCCATGGCAACCATCCCCCGTCCAAAGTCCGCCCCATGAGGCCCGTGCTCACGACCGTACCGAAGACCGCAACCCGCCTCGACGTCGCCGCTCAGCGCACCCACGTCCTCGTCCTCGACGCCGCCACCGGGGAGACAGGTCCGCACCGTGAGTCCCGGGGCCCGTCCTGGACAGGTGCTGACCAACGACTCCCTGGCCGTGGAGACCGCCCGGACCTACCACCCGCCGAGGACGGGAAGCGACGATCACCGTCTACCCCTGACCGACACCTCCGCCGCTCCACATCCTTCGCCACCGACCAGTGGCTCACCGCACGACGACGGCGCCTCGCTCCTGTCCCTCAGTCGCCAGCCACCGGACGAGCAACGACGCGTCTGCGACACTCACCCGCGTCGATACCGGGCGAAAGCTCGGCACTAACTGAAGGCGTCACCGCACCCGACCGGCACTGAGACGACTGAACCAACGCTGGGACCGCCTCCGGGCACTACAACCTTGATCGTTACGAGGGAGAACCATCCCCGTGCCCCGCCTCCTGTTCCGCCCACCATCACGATCCGGTCACCACAATAGGCCATGCCTCAGCGCCCAACATCACGACAACGGCACCGATCGGCCCGACACCGATCCAGCAGCCAGCCAGGCGATGCCGCCTCCAGCGACGAGGTCCCAGCTCATCGGACGCCGGTGAGGCCGGAAGGCGATCCCGACCGCGATGCCACTGAGGCCGACCAGCTGCGGCGACACCAGCGGAAGCGGAGCGTGAGGACGAGCCTTCCCACCGTGCGGCCCCTCACCCTGCGCGCCCTGCGCTGGGTGGACTCCCTCGGCGGCGTGCTCGCTCGCAGCGACCGCACCGGCACTGCACCGGGGGCCAGTTGGCGCCCGCAGCCCATCCCGGCAAGGTCTCCGCACTGACGATCCGAAATGTCGGAGCGCCGGCCTGGCTGCCCTCCTCAACGAGGACAAGAAACCGCCCCGTCCTGGGTGACGATCGACCACGATCATGGCGGCCCTGGGGTGACGGCCTCCAGCATCCCACCTGGCGTGGTGGGTACTTTCACCAGGAGCCGGGTTCTCCGTCCTGTTCCTCTACCTGGCAGGGGCAGCCCCACCCGTGCCTTCCTGAGCACCGGTCCGCTGCTGCACTACCCGCGTAGCACCGCGGTAGGAATCTCGGCGATGACGGTGACCCGAGCCGCTGGGGCCGCCTCCGACGGGAGACCGGAGACCCAGACCGGGAACGTCCCACCATGAGAGCATTCGGCACTCGCCGCACCCATGCGCCTACCTCACAGCTATCGTCATGCCCCTGCGCTGACGCTCGGTTCCGCCATTGCGGGAACATGGGCACTGGTCAACCCGGTCCACCATGTCATCGCCAAGCCCCGCCGACGCCTCACTGGCTCCACCCCCTCGCGCCCGAAGGCCTCCTGGATCAAATCCTCCACCGAGCTGACCACCGCTGCGGGCGCCGGAGGCCCCCATCCCCTCAAAAACGACGACGCATCAGCACCAACCCCGCGACGGCAGCGTCCTGGAGACATAACCACACGAACTTCGACCACAACTTTCTTACCTTCACCAACACCACCACCACTGGTCACCAGCCCGAACGGAAAGTACGTCCACTGAGAGTCCTGTCACCCAAGTTCGTACAATCCACCGGCGACACCCGGTTTCGATGCCTCACCAGCAGGATCGTCTTCAAGAATCTGAGCACCGGCGGCCCACCAGCTGGAAACTCACGGTTCCCCACGGCAACAGCGCCTCCCCGACCGATGGGAAGAATTGACTCTATCCGATGGTGACCGCGTCGATTACCCGGAACTGCACAAGCGTCTTTCACATTCTGAACCAGTACGGCGACGATCAACATCATGAAAATCCTCCCCAATCCACAAGTCAACGATCACCTCCAAGTCACCCCAGGAGAATCTCGCCGAGGTCCACAATGCGCCTACAGCCCCTCGACCACCCCGATTACCCACCAACCCCAGTCAATTTATCTGGTTGGCTGCACACACACAACGAGATCGACCGTCGTAACCCCGTGGCCGAGGCGATCAGCCTGACGCACTAGCAAGGTCGACCGCGCCGACACAAGGACCTTCCTGAATCCACCTCAGGGATCAACACCACCATCCTTAAGCTGGAAGCATCGTCACCCTACTCCCACTCAGATTGGACAACGGTCCGCAGATTTCACATCAGAGCCACACACGGAGAAGCGTGTTCGACCCATCCACCCCACTGTCACCCCTATCGCCCAGTACCGCGGCTCACCGCTCGCCGATCGAGCTCGTCGACATACCAACAGACGACCCACCGTCAGCCGCCATCACTGTCTGCCCCGGTGATGGCTCCGCGGGAACCACACGAACCCCATCTCCTGGCCCCAACGCAGGCCTTCCTCCTCCCACCCTGTTGGCGCGGAGCTCGAGCTGATAATGCCACTGAACGCGCAAGCGACGCAGAGCCCCTGCCGTCATCGCCATACATTCAATGCTACTGATGACATCGGAAAGAGACTGCATCTATGGGAAGTATGACCCAGAGCAACGATGCCTGCACACATATTTGGATATATGGAATCACGGGTAGCCGAAATGGTGTGAACCTTCTTTACTCCAGGCCATCACAACCATGCCCCAGCCCCTGCATGTTGGCGTGCCGCGTCCACTCTCAGCTCTCTCGATAGCTCATGCAACATCGGCATGATACGGTCAGAGCCGGCGCTCACGGCCTCCTCCCAGTCCGGCGACCTCAAGCAGGGCGTTTCAAACAGGGACCTGCATGATGCTTCACTCGAGACAGTGTCGACCAAAGGAGGCACTCTCTTCATCAGCACTGGCACAGCCACCAAGAAACTAGATGGTGACGTCACCAGGATCGCCTGCAGAGATCCCCAACCGATATCAGTTCCAGTGGGCTGCATCCATCAGACCATCAGCCGCCGATCACCGGGCGCCCAACAGCATCCTCGATCTGGAAATGGCGGATACGCCCAGACAGCGAGCTTAGTCGCATACTGGCGGATAATCGTCAGCCCCGACGGCTGTTACCTAACCCTGGTGCTGACACCCGATGAGTCGCGGAGGAGTACTGGCGATCGATTGACACACGCAGTACGTCGTCGTCCTCGACACGCAAACCGGCAAGCATCTCAACCTGAACTGCTGAGGTCTCTGAGATCATCCCGTCAGGCCTTTACCAACAGCACTCGCCGTCGAAACCGCCCAGAACTACTTCGGCCGGTTCGCAAGCGGAACCATATCCACGTGTTCCCAATCACGAGCCCGCGCCCAGAACTTCATTTTCCATCACCGACCAGTGGCCCATCACTGGCGCATCGAAGGACTCTCCTGGCGCCGGGCGCCGACCTACGAGGCACGTCGGATTGCGCCCGTACACCGCGACGCGGAGCGTACCGCTGATGGGCACACTATTGCCACCCCGCCTGGAGCGTCAGTACCACCGTTCATCCCGAGGGTGGCTGAGTCAGCATCGACCCGAAGCGGCCGCCGGCTCTCCACAATGCATGCCTCCTCCGGACAACAATACGCAACTGAGGACGCACGCCAGAAGCCCGAGATGCTCCCTGGAAACAGCTCGTCCACATCGACACCGGGCCGACCCACGGCCACTCGACATGACCGTGGACGAACGCAGCGCCGAACGGCCCTGGACTGACCGTCTACCAGGACGTTCCCCACCAGGGAGTACTCCAGAGAGCGCAAGCCTGCCTTCTGGCTCCCGCGCCGCCGACGACGGCCACTCACACTGAGAGAACTGAGTGAAGTCTATTCACGAACCACTGAGGCACAGGGTTGCCGCAAGCCGGCACGCAAGTCCCTTCCCTGGCGCTGACTTTAATCTCATGGAAAACGGGAGAACTATCTCGTGTTCCGCGTCGTTCCGTTTCACCATCGCGATCCGGTCACCAATAGAGACGCCCTCAGCGCCCAACACTGATGACAATGGCACCGATCAGCCCGATACCGATCCTGGCACTCAGCCGGGTACCGCTGACCTGCAGAAAGGATGAGGCCCTGACGGCGCTGGACACGGGGAAGCTTTGAGGCTATGCCGACTGCGATGCCACTGAGCCCAGCGAGGCCAAAAATCAGCAATCATGACAACGAGGGCAACACTGCGGGCACCGGCGAGGCCGATCCCCTTCCACCGCGGCACCTCACCGCGTGCCGCCCTGCGTTGCCGGAGTCGTCGGCGCTGCCGTGCGTTCTGGAGTGACTGCGCTGCTGCTGAGCCGAGAGCCCTCACGGAGGCCAGCAGCGTCATCCTGGCCGAAGTCCCACACCACACATACCGTACGATCTTCGGAGGGTTACTGGTCTGGCCGCCCTCAATCTCAGGAGAAGAAGAAGCGCCCATCCGACAACGAGATCATAACCACGGTGTCATGGCGGCCCCTGGGCATGACAACGTCAGCATCTCTGACTCTGGCGTGGTGGAGCACCTACCAGGAGACTGGACTCCGTCCTGTCCTTCTGGCCCTGGCAGGAGTGCAGCGCCTACAGCCGGGCCGCCTCTTCCTGAGCGCCAGCCCATCATTGTGTACTCACTCTTGCGGAACGCGCACCCCGCCGCGGTGCAGGTATCGGGGATCCTAACACCTGAGCCGCTGGCGCTTCATGCCAAGACTGAGAGAAGACCGACAAGGCCCCACATGAGCGTTGTTCAGTACCTTCGCCAGCACCTGCTGGGCGTCTACTTCGTGGCCTCATCACTGCGCTCAGCATCTACGCTTGGTTCCACCATCGCTGAACATGGGCGCTCATCAACCCGGGTCCACCATGTCATCGCTAAGGCCCCCGCCGACGCCCCACCTGGCGCCGCCTACGTCGCTGGGCGCGAAGGCTCTCTGGAGCAAGGAGATCTCCTCCACCGAGCTGGAGCACTGTCGTGGGTGCGGGCGGCCCTATCCTCCTGACCGACGACGCGCTGCTGGCAATTGAGTTCCTGGAGGACG
>BNJV01001871.1_pt1 | contig 55004 bp, 77 predicted proteins | sample 8540591 | NCBI WGS metagenome assembly BNJV01 (sample SAMD00202457, study PRJDB9452) | human saliva metagenome | host: Homo sapiens | reverse complement strand
AGTTAGTGTATAATTATAATTGTCAATAGTAAAGAAGGGGTTGCCCCTTCCCAATCATACAGTTTTATTTTATTATTGATTTTGCAACAAAAAAATAATGAAAAGGAAAAAACTGTATGACTAATGCTATTGTAAAAAGAAAAAGATTTCATTCAAGACCTTAGAGAAGAAAATTTTTGAAGAGGCCTGCAAGCTTGCCAGGGAACACACTAAAATCATACTTGAAAACTATGATGATATTCTTTTCAAAAGAGGGATACTTCTAAATATAGGAATAAAGGAAAGAGAAAGACTTCGATAAAAGACCATATATGGAGATGTCGAGTATGAAAGAAGGTGTACCAGACAAGGCTTAGAGACGGGACAAAAGCCCATGTTTATCTTCTTGATGAACACATAGGTATGGAAAAGATAGGCTTAATATCTACTAATCTTGCAGAGAAGATCGCCAATTCAGTTACGGAACTCCCGTACAGGGCATCTGCGGAGATGTTAAGCTCTTCTACAGGACAGACCATAAGTGCGGAGGCGTATGGAATATAGCCCAGAAAGCTAGCCAGAGGATAACATCAGAGGAAGAACTTGATGTAGAAGAAGATGAAGGCCGGCAGGCCTGACGGGGAAAAGGGAAAATCGGAGTTCTTTTTGAGGAAATGGATGGAGTATGGCTTTCAATGCAGGGGCAGAGGCCATAAACACTATGGGTAAAAAGGAGATGAAGGTCTTTACCATCTATGAAGGCTGGGATGCGGAGAAGGAAAAGGAAGGGCGCAGCACTCTAGTGGAGAAAGTGGTATTTGCAGGCATGGAAGGAAGCAGCGGATTCCACAATAAAAGAGAGGCTGTGATACAGAAGAAATATAACCCTGACGAAATAGGCAGGCGTATCTTAAATGGAGATGGTGGAAGCTGGATAAAGAGCCTTATGATGACGAGGCGGTGTTTCAGCTGACAGATACCACATTTATCAGGAAATTTTAAGGAAAAATAAGCAGTAAGGCTGTACAAAAAGGATATACGAAGGCTCTTTGATTCTGAGAAGATTGAAGAAATGTTTGCTTATATACGTGAGTATATAAGAGTAAGTAAAAAAGCGAAGATGAAAGCGATAAAACTTGTAAAAAGCCGAGGAACTGTACGCCTACCTTTACAATAACAGAGAGGGCTGCTACCGTACTACAAGCGGGGAATAAAACTCCCAGAACCTGTAGAAGGCATCATTTATAAAAATATGGAATACAGGAAACACAAAACTGTACACTGATAACGCTGAGAATGAAGCATAGGGCGCATGAGATGGTCAGAATCAGGAGCTGATAACCTTTGCGAAACTTCTGTGCAGGAAAGAAAACAAAGACCTGATAGAGACCGTCGAACGTTACTCTGGGGAATTGATATTTGATGAGAGCCAGAGCACGATAAAAGAGCCTCTCAGCGCTTCAAAATCACCGTCACGAGACGGTAAAGGACTTCCATATATGGAAGTAGGCAGAGGAAGCCTTCCACTAACCGGGACACCATTAACAGCAGGGTAGAAAGGCATTAAGAAATTTTATACTTGGCAACTAAAGAAAAAAATATCTGTTCAGTGCATAACCTGGGCTTATTTGTAATACATAAAAACAATGATAAAAGAAAAAGGTAAGGGAAATTTGCCAACGAGTACTTGACACAAAACCTGTGAGGATAGTCATTGACATTTTTAATTAAAAAGTTGCTATTCTATATATGCGTAAAGTTTACCGCTGACCAATATGCGGTATATGGTTGAGTTGAAAAGCTTCTACTCGCTGACCAATATGCGGTATAAAATGGTTGGTTGAAAGCTCACCGCTGCACGGTATGATGGTTGGTTGAAAGTTTTAGTCCTTCGCTAAAAGAGGAAGGACTTTTTGTGTGGAGGGCATTAAAAATGAAAATATCTGGATTTATATAATTAAAGATAGTTTTTAAGAGATGGCAGACCCAAATCTTAAAATGAATAAAGATGGTAAACAGACGCACTATTATTGCTTTAGAGATGGCAATAGGGTACTAGATGATACCATTATCGAGCAAAAACTTCAACAAATATAAAGCACTAATGGAGCAAAAGAGATGGAAACCCATGTGACTTTTACATATTGTAAAACTAGCTAATGATACAAAGAAAGTGTATTTCTAATACAGGATATGTTTCAATCAACGGAAATATATTGACAGAGAATATACAATTGCAGAAATCATTTGATATTGACACATATGTTGAGAGATTGAACGAAAAGCCAAAAAGTTATGGAATGTTAAAACGTGGTGTAAAATTCACACCGAGTCAACCAAATGTTATAAAAATATTAAAGACATTAAAGGAGATTGACTGATTTGTTTGGCACCAAAAGAGCCCCTAAGGTAGATAGACCTTAGGGGCTCCTACATGTTTCTGTAGTTTATACACCTATCACCTATCATAATTTATATATATGTAACATTTTACCTTACAGGTGTTATATAATAAAAGAAGAGTTAAAATTATAGAAAGAAGGGGCGGTTATGGAAAATGATGTCTTAGTGAGATTTTACAGGGCATACAGCAGGGAAATATACTTTATATCTCTATGGACTGAGCCATAACAGACAGCTTTCTGAGGATTTGATGCAGGAAACTTTGCAAAGGCCTTAATTACTGTAGTGACTGCAGATGGGAATAAGAGCCTCGCTATACAAGGTGGCAAGGAATCTGGTATTTCAATACTTACAGAAAAGATAAAAGACTTATTATAGGACTTGAAAATGCAGAAATAAAGCGGAAATAGAAGAAAATAGAAGAAAGCCCACTTAGCAAACTACTTACAACGGAAAGAGAAGAAGTGCTTTTAAAAGCTCTAAATAAAGCTTGAAGGCAAAAAGAGTGGAAGTGTTTTGTTACAATATTTTTCGAGGTTATCAGGTAAAGATATAGCAAAAACTCTTAGATATAAACAACAGAGAATGTTAGAATCTTGGCCTTTAGAGGGAAGAAGGAATTAAAACTATATTTAGAGGAGGCAGGGCTATGAAATATAAAGAGTTGCTGGATTTATCAAGAATGGCAGACTTTCAGAAGAAGAGTAAAAAGCTGGAAGCTGGAAATAGAAAAGCAGGAGGCTATCATGCGAATATTTGTATCCTGATGAAGAGGATGAATATATGATAAAAGAAATATCTGAGACAGAGGACAGAGATTTACACGGAAGGTGGGGAAAACATCAGCGAAAGAAGATGAATTTGTAAAGCTGGTAAGAAAATCAATAAGAAAAGCATTTATTAAAATGGGAGCAGTTGTTACGGGCAGCAGTACTTGTAATTATTTTACCCTATGATTACAATACTCCTAAGGCAGTAGACTTATTATATTACAATCCTGTGCTGCCGGTAATTATAGTGAGCCTGAAGGGGTAGGAGGATATATAGAAAGATTTTGGTCTTGATTTAAGTATATATACGGAACTTACAGCTCCGTTTTAACTACCTTGATTCAGCAGAGGTTGTTTCAGAAGGATATGAAACTATAGCTTTAGTGCTTATAAAAGTGAAAATAGAAATGGAGAGACTAGAGATATGCAGGCAATATAAGGAAGAACAGAATAACCTTCTACGATCCTATGGCTTTGGAGAGCAGGGCTGACAATATGTTTGAATGGCAGATAACAATGATTATAATGAGAGCCTTACTAAGCAACTTGGATTTAGGCTAAAACAACTTAAAACCAAAGAAAATGCAGAAAAGAGGCCAGGAATCTTAGGGTTTGCTTTTTAAGCCTTAGGGGTGACAGAAATGAAAGTAAGGAGAGAAATAGATAAACTGTCAGATAACAGGTCTTTATAGGGCATATATTACCTTTGATAAGATACTTAATATAAAGAGGCTATAGACTTTGAGACAAAGTATGAATTAGGTAATAGCTGGGTAGGAATTGTAAAATGATGTAAATGGTAACAATGATATCTCTTAGGGCATAGAATACCGGGATATGGGGCAACCAGCGGGCAACACAGCCTGCCAAGTATCCATATCTCCTAGCTATGGAAGGAAATGGGGAGGCTGTCACTAAAGAATTAAAAGATGAAGAAAAGTGCAAAAACATTATCTAAGCCTTCTAAACTACCTTAAAAGATAATGTGGCATTCACAGATATGATGGATAATTATATGGACAGAAAGACAGAGCTTTTATAGAGCATTGGTTATGTAAATGAAAAATGGCTTAAAAGTCTACGGAATGGCTGTAAAAGTGGAGAAGCAAGACCTTGTTAAACTGATAGAAGATGAAAAGTATTTGGGATTGGTATAGAAGAGGAATAATCACTATTTTTACATCCTTATCACATACTGAAGAAGTTAAATTTGCATCTTGAAAAAGCATTGAATAGTGTAGAATGTATCTAGGAACTCTGAGAAACACTGCACTAAAAGAACCCCTAAGGTCGGCCAACCTTAGGGGCTTTTTCGTGCTTATAGGCTATCGTTGTCACCGCTATTCTTCTCTAGCCATTTGTAAATGAAGTAACTTGCTACACTTTACTAAAAATGGTGTAAAAATAATACAACTTTATTTTAGAAAAACTAAACCCATAACCTGGAGGAAGCAAAATGATTAAATTATTTAAGTATCTTAGGAAGAAGGACTGGCATATTTGTCTGTATCAGCCTTTGCTTCATCGTCTGTCAGGTGTGGCTTGACCTCAGATTCCTGACTATATGTCTGAGATTACAAGGTTTATACAGACGCCTGACAGCGCACTTGGGGACGTGTTAGTAGTAGAATGAGATGCTTGGCTGTGCCTTTTAAGCATGGCGGCTACATTTTATAGTCGGATATTTTGTGGCGGTAGTGGCAGCAGGCCTCATCAAGGAGGCTTAGAGAAGCAGTATACGACAAGGTAATCTCATCTTTTCGATGGAGGAAATGGGCAATTCTTCACAGCCAGCCTCATTACCCGCTCAACCAATGACATATCACAGGTACAGATGGTATTGGCAATCGGCCTGCAGGGCAAGCGTAAAAAGCCCCTATAGATGGCAGTTTGGGCTATAACCAAGATAATTAATCAAAAACCTGTACGTGGTCAGCTAACGGGAGTGGCTGTCGCATTTTTACTTGTGCTCATAGCCGTTATTTTCGTGCTTGTAGTACCGGGATTCTCAGAAGATGCAGTCTCTTACTGACAACATAACAGGGTTGCAGAGAGAACCTAAGCGTGAGGGGGTGCGTGCATACAATGCTGAGAAGTACCAGGAAGACAAGTTTGCTAGGGAGCAATGAAGAGCTTACATCTGTGAACCCCTTTAACCAGAAAATAATGGCGATAATAATGCCTGCAATGACTCTTATAAGTCTCAGGTCTCTACCCTGTCTATATACTGGATAGGAGTCTACCTCATTGACAAGGCAGAGCTTACTGAAAAAGATTGGGCTGTTTTTCGGATATGATAGTGTTCTCCTCCCATGCTATGCAGGTAATCTGTCGTTTATGATGCTTACCTTTACCTTCATCCTGCCAAGAGCCATTGTTTCAAGTAAAAGAACAAATCGAAGTCCTGAGACGAAGAATAGGATATGGACGTGAGAAGGCTGCGAGAATACCTCACAGACGGGTACAGTGGAATTTAGAAATGTATCCTTCCACTACCCTGATGCAGCAGATGATATGATAAATGACATCAGCTTTAGGCAAATAAGGGGAAATGGTAGCCTTCATAGGGCTACAGGGAAGCGGCAAGACTACCCTCATAAATCTCTATTCCAAGGTTCTCATGATGCTACAGGTGGAGAAGTCCTGTAGACGGCGTAAATGTAAAGAAATACAAGCTCGCAGAGCTTAGGAAAAAGATAGGCTATGCACCGCAAAAAGGCCCTTCTCTTTAGTGGAACAATAGAGTCAAATGTCAGCTATGGCGCAGATGTTCCAGACAGTGAAAAGGCTTAACGAAGCCCTTGAAATCTCACAGGCCAAGGAGTTTGTGGAGAAGCTTACTGACAATGTGAAGTCAAAGATATCCCAAGGAGCTGTCAATGTATCAGGAGGACAAAAAGCAGAGACTATCCATAGCAAGAAGCCTGTACAACAAAACCTGAAATACTTATATTTGATGATTCTTTCTCAGCCCTTGATTACCGTACCGACAAGATACTAAGAAAGGAACTTAGGGAGAGAAGCAAGGGCTACCAGCCTCATAGTGGCTCAGAGAATAGGTACTATTATGGAAGCTGACCTTATATTGTGTTAGAGGAAGGACGTATAGTAGGACAGGGAAAACACAAAGAACTGCTTAAGTCCTGTCCTTTATACAAAGGAAATCGCTAGGTCACAGCTTTCAGAGGAGGAATTGAATGGCAGAGAGAAAGAATGAAGAATGGGACCCGGCCCTGGACCTGGTCCTGGGATGATGCCCAGTGAAAAAGGCAAAAGACTTTAAAAAGGCAGTTAAAGACCTTTATAACTATATAAAAAGATATATGCCCGCTATCATAGACAGCCATCATTTTTCTCGGCAGCAGGCACGGTACTAAATGTAATCGGCCCTGACAAGATGAAGGAAATCACTACCCTTATTACAGAAGGAGTGATGACAGGGATGAGACAAAGAGGCCGTATTTAAGATAGCACTTACCCTTGCCATTATGTACGGCGCAGGAGCCATACTTAACCTCCTTCAAGGTATAATAATGGCATGATGTAACTCAAAAAGACCTCAAGAAGCCTTAGAAGTGACATATCAAAGAAGATAAACAGACTTCCTCTGTCATACTTTGATAAAACCAGTATAGGTGACATACTTTCAAGAATTACCAATGATGTTGACACCATAGGACAGACCATGAACCAGAGCCTGGCAAGCCTTGTAGGCGCTATAACGATGTTCTTTGGAAGCCTTCTTATGATGTTTATAACTAACTGGATTATGGCTTTGGTAGGGGATACTTTCTAGTTGTAGGCTTTGTATTCATGATGATAATTATGGGCAAATCCCAGAAGTACTTCGCCATGCAGCAGGAAGAGCTTGGACGTGTCAATGGACATGTAGAGGAAACCTACACAGGGCACCCTCATCGTAAAGGCATTTAACAACGAGGCAAAGACCAAGCAGGCATTTGACGGAATGAATGAGAAGCTATATACATCGGCTTGGAAGAGTCAGTTCTTATCAGGCATGATGATGCCTCTTATGGGCTTTGTAGGCAATCTGGGCTATGTGGCTGTCTGTGTGACAGGAGCCATACTTACTATGAAGGATATGGCCCAAATAGGAGACATTGTAGCTTTATGCTCTATATCAGACTCTTTACCCAGCCGCTTTCACAGTTTGCGCAAGCAGGAACCAGCCTTCAGTCTACAGCAGCTGCAAGCGAGAGAGAGTATTTGGATTTCTTTCAGAGGCTGAAATGGACTCTGAGGAGGGTTTGAAAGACTATATCGATGACATAAAGGGAAATGTAAGCTTTTAAGAATGTTAAGTTTGGTTACAACCCTGACAAGATAATAAAGAATTTCTCTGCTGACGTGAAATCAGGTGAAAAGATAGCTATAGTAGGGCCTACAGGAGCGAGGCAAGACTACTCTTATCAACCTCCTATGAAGTTTTATGAGCTTAATGAGGGTGAAATCATTATAGACGGCACACCAATCAGCAGGCTTAAGAGGTCAGGAGTGCACGAGGCTTTCTGCATGGTACTCAGGATACCTGGCTCTTTGAGGGAAGCATCAAGGACAATATAAAATACGCCAAGACTGATGCAACTGATGAGGAAGTAAAGCAGGCTGCAAAGGCTGTGGGGCTCCACCACTATGTGAAAACCCTGCCCGAGGGCTATGACACCATACTAAATGAAAATGCAGAACTCTCTGCGGGGCAGAAGCAGCCCTTACCATTGCAGAGGGCTATGGTGGAAGATGCGCCTATGCTCATCCTGGATGAGGCTACAAGTTCCGTGGATACAAGAACAGAAGAAGAGATACAGAGAGCATGGACAGGCTTATGGTGGGCAGAACTCATTTATTATTGCTCACAGGCTTTCCACTATCAAGAATGCCGACCTCATCCTCGTGATGAAGGACGGAACATTATAGAAAGCGGAAACCACAGCGAACTTATGGAAAAAGGGAGGCTTCTATGCAGACCTTTACAACAGCCAGTTTGAGAATTAGGGGTTGAAACTTTTCTGAATTTATATGGTATAATCAGGCGTTATCAGAAAGGAGAAGCAGGTAATGGAAGAAATAATCAAGATTATCAACCTGAGAAAGACCTTCAAGCTGTCTGCCAAGCAAAAAGATTGAAAAAGACTAAGAAAAATGTCAAGGTGGCAGTAGATGATATTTCATTTTCAGTAAATAAAGGTGAAATATTTGGGCTCTTGGGACCAAACGGAGCAGGAAAGACCACCACACTGAGGATGCTTGCAACCCTGATTAAGCCAGATTCGGGAGATGCAATCCTAAATGGTGAAAGCATAGTAAAGAACCCCTTGGAGTAAGAGGGACTATAGGCTTTCTTACAAGTGAGTTAAAGATAGAGGACTTCTTTACACCTAACTATCTCTTTGACTTTTTCTCGATTTGCACGGGAGTTGAAACAAAGGAGAGAGAGGAGAGAAAGGCCAAGCTTTTAGTAAATTTGGTATAGACAAGTTTGCAGAGGTAAAGGTGGGTGATCTCATCACAGGGTATGAAGCAGAAGCTCTCCCTTGTTATATCCATAGTCACACAATCCTGAAATAATCATCTTTGACGAGCCTACCAACGGACTTGATGTAATCCAGCAAAGACAGTGGTTGACTACCTTGTAGAGCTTAAAGAGGAAGGAAAGACCATAGTTATATCCTCACTATATTCAGCCTCATAGAGAAGATATGCGACAGGGCAGCCATCATAATAGAAGGGAAGCTTACCACCTGTGGCAGCATCGAGGAGATAAAGGGAGGTAAGAGCTTTGAGGACAGATTCTTTGACATTTATACGGAGGTGGTAGGAAGTGAAGAATAATATTTATGCAATATTTAGAAAAAGAAATGGCAAGATTTTTTTAAGGATAAAAGACTTGTCCTTACCACCATCATCCTTCCGGGACTTATGATATTTATAATGTATACATTTATGGGAAACATGATGAGAAATCAGTTTGGAGTGGATGCAAACTATGTGGGCTAAGGTTTATGTAAAGAACCTGCCTGAGTCAATTAGCCCAAGGCTTGAGGGCAGTCTGTTTGAGGTAAAAAGGTTGATGGTGACATTGGCGAGGGTAAAAAGCTGGTTGCTGACAAAGACATCGACCTGGCTATAAATTTCCCTGAAAAACTTTGACAAGGAAGTAGCAGAGTATAAGACAGGAGAGGGAGCTGCACCTCAGGGTTGAGATTTACTACAACTCAGCAACGAAGAGTCAGCAGGCGGCCTACAACAAGGTTTACGATATCCTCGACAAGTATGAGACCGAGCTTAGCAACAAGTTTGATGTAAATGCAAACGAGAAGACAAGCTATGACCTTGCAAAACAAAGAGGATATGACAGGAAAGCTTTTTGGAAGCCTGCTTCCTATGATCCTCATCATTTTTATATGGTCGGGCTGTCATGTCAGTTACACCTGAGTCCATAGCGGGAGAAAAAGGAAAGAGGAACGATTGCTACCCTTCTTGTAACTCCTATGAGCAGACAGGCACTTGCCCTTGGCAAAAATACTTCTCTTAGTATAATCGCCTTTTTATCCGGTGTTTCAAGCTTTGTAGGTACATTTGCATCCCTTCCCGCTCATGTATCAGAAAGCATGGAATCTGGCGTGAATACAGCATTTTATGGGGCTAAGGACTTTGCGTACCTTTTCATCATCATCATATCAACCATCATTCTTATGGTTGCAGTGATATCGGTGCTCTCAGCATTTGCAAAGAGCGTGAAGGAGGCTACTACACTCATATCCCCGCTTATGGTGGTGATTATGGTAACGACCTTTTGCCTATGCTTAGCAAGGGAGACAGTGAAACCCGATAAGCTCTGTTCACTACCTATATACAACAGCATTCTCTAGATGAACAAGATATTTACATTTTCGTATTCAAATGTAAATGTACTCTATAGCAGTGGCTGCCAATATCGTGCACACAGGAGTCTTAGTATTGGTGCTTACCAAGATGTTTGACTCTGAAAGATAATGTTTTCAAAGTAAGAAGGAAGTACCAAGGATTGCTAAAGCTGCACTGTAGCAATCCTGTATCAATGGGTGTCAAATACTTTTGACACCCACATCATATAATATAAAATAAGGCTGCCGTACAAGATAAAACCTCACTCAGTATAGATGTCATCTATAAAAACATCTATAGTGGTTATTGGTTATCTTGGAGCGGCAGCCGTTTCCCGATAGCAAGCCACAAGTTACAATACCTCATAAAGGCTATACAATCAAGTCCAAGAAGCAATATTACACTAAGCCCTTTTTGGCAAGTCCTTACCCAGGAAAGTATTCTTCACGTTCTGCATCCTAAAGTCCAGTTCAGCACTTTCAGAGGCACACTCATTAAGCTCCCTGGATAGCGCATCTAACATCCTCAGAGCTATCTTTTGTTATATCTAAGCTATGCTCAAGCGAAGCCCAGAGTCCATTGCAATAGTTCGAAAGCTGGACCTCCACCTTCACCAGCTTCTTCTCATTTTCAAGGAAGATAGGAACTGCCAACAAGGTGAAGGCTCCTGTAGCCCGAAGGCTTAGGGTTCTTGATATAGTCCTTCATCTTGATAAGGGTAATATCATCCTGTCTCATGAAAGCAGTCTGTAAGCTTTATAGATATCATCAACAAAGGAACAGATAACCCTCACACCGGCGATATCATCAAGGTTCTCCTCAAGGGCACTCAGGTCAAAAAGGAAGCTCACGCCTTATTACCTTCCTTAGGATACTCTCATTGCTCTTTATCCTGGACCTGATGGTCTCAATAGGGTTGCCGTCATACATCAGGAGAAATTCCTCGTTAAGCACCTTAAACTTAGTTTCCACCTCCATAATAGCGCAGCGGTAATTGGCAAAAACCTTTCTGCAGGAAGGGTATTCTCCCTTAGAAGCTCAATTATCTTCTCCTTAGCCTCTATGGAAATATCATTAAAGTCAATGTTGCTAAGCTCTATTTATAGCCTTTTCAATCTTTTGACTTCTCCTTCTTACTAAAGACATCCATTAACTCATTGCCTTCACTTGTATCAAATTCATTGTTCATAATCGCCCCTCACAAAATCTTTAATATTGAAATCAGCCTATAAAGCTTTTAAAATCATGTATAATCATCCGATAAATTTATATATGCTTATTGTAAAACCATAATAGTGAACAATTAGTGACAAATTACAAAATAAAAATTAAGAAATATATTTTTCTTGCTATTTTACAGCCTTAAAGCCTACAATATATATGATATGGTTGTCAAAAGTATTTGACAACCGATTGATAGAGATTGCTACAGCGCAGCTTTCGCAATCCTTACCACATCATTCGTAATCCGCTCATTTTGCAAAATGGCTACTTACTCATATTTTGCGTGTCAAAGATAATAAATTCTTTTTGCAAGCAAGCTTACATCGAAATTTTTACTTTTGACACTTGTATCTATATATTGTTAAAAGGGTAATCTGATGTAAAAATGAAGGTAGTCGAAAGTGGGTGGAGGTTCATATGAAGATAAATGGAGATGTTTTTAAGGCAGAAAGTGCAAAAGGCACTTATGATTGTACTTATCATTTTGATTTTATCTCATGCTTTTTACATAGAGAGTTTTCAAAGGTGGGCAGGCTTTATCAATTACTCAGGCTATGCCAGAGGAGCCACACAGAGGATTGTTAAGCTTGAACTTGTAGGGACGCAGTGACCCTGAGCTGTTTGATAGAATCAACAAAATAATTGATGGCATGTGGAATGGCAGTGAAGAACTAAATATACCTAAGATAGAGAGAAACTTTAGGAGAAGCTTTCTATACAAACACAGTATTGGGAAAAGGGCTATCGAAGGATATTATAGCTTTAAGCGAGGCGGTAGGGGAAGACAAGAAGAAAGCTGACTGATGAGGTTGTCAAAGAAAGTGAAGAGTATTTTGATATGGCCAATGCTACAGTATATGCGGCAGAAGACTATTCAGAAAGCCTTGCTGCACAAAATGGGCATACTCGAGATAATACTGGCGCTGGTAGCTGTAGGCATCACAGGTCTTGTCATCTTAGACTTCTCAGATAAGCAAAACCTTTTGAACCTGACACAGAACCTGGGCAAAAAGCCTGATATTGATGCGCATACCGGACTTCCTAATAAGAGCCGTTGCGAAGAGGTGTTTAACGGTACAGAGGTTGTCGGAGACAATGTATGCTGTGTTATGTTTGACTTAAACGGTCTAAAGAAGGTAAATGACACATTAGGGACATGTAACCGGAGATATGCTGGATTAGGGCTTTGCGACATCCTAAAGAGGGTCGGTAAGAGGCAATGACTTCATCGGAAGGTATGGTGGAGACGAGTTTCGCTGCCGTAATCTACGATGCAGGCGATAATAACCTGTGCAGGATATTTGATCGAATTAAAAAGGCAATGTGCATAAATTTAATGAAGCAAATCCGGGAATGCCCTAAGCTTTGCTTATGGATATTCATCTGCTTGTGGAAGAGAGGGATGTACAATGCTTCAGCTCCTTAAAGAAGCAGATGCCAACATGTATTGCAACAAATCAGATATGAAGAAAAACGGTGGTAAGTGTTATTGCAGAATGTAGAAAGGAGACACCCATGTCCGGTTATATTTCCCTAAAAGACGTAGTAAAGACTTATAAAGTAGGGGATAGTACGATAAATGCCTGTGACGGAGTTACTCTTGACATTGATAAGGGGCAGTTTGTGATTATAGTCGGACCTTCGGTGCAGGGAAAACTACAGTTCTTAACATCCTTGGAGGGATGGATACACTTACCTCAGGCTCCGTTACAGTAGATGGTACCGATATAAGCAGACTCCGCCCAAGAGCGCTCATTTCTTACAGGCGCGAGGATGTGGGCTTTGTATTTCAGTTTTATAACCTATGGCAAACCTCACAGCCCTTGAAAAATGTAGAGCTGGCACTTCAGATATGCAAAGAGCCTATGGACGCCAAGGTAGTGCTTGAGGAGGTCGGACTTGCACATAGGATGAACAATTTTCCTGCTGAGCTCTCAGGCGGAGAACAGCAGAGAGTAGCTATAGCAAGGGCTTTGGCAAAGAATCCTAAGCTCCTTCTTTGTGACGAGCCGACAGGAGCACTTGACTATGTGACAGGCAAGGAAATACTTAAGCTCTTGCAGGATACCTGTAGGGAAAGAGGAATGACTGTAGTCATCCACATAACACAGCCCCTTACACCTATGGCGGACAAGGTAATTCGCGACGGCAGGGTAAGCTCGTCTGAGATAAAATAATAACCCTGTTTCGGTAAATGACAGAGTGGTAAGACTGCGAGGCAGATATGAAAAATAAACTAATAGTGGATTTTTAGGGAAAATAGCGAGAGGCTTCGGCCGCTTTATTTCCATTTTTTTTATAGTAATGCTTGGAACAGCCTTTTTTTGCCGGGCTTCGCTCCTCTGGAAGCGACATGAGGATATCGGCGGATAGGTACTATGACGACACTGCACTTATGGACTTTAAGGTACTTAGCACACTAGGGCTTACAGATGATGACCTTGTGACATAAGGAAGGTAAATGGCGTAGAGTCCGTAACCGGAGCTATGCAAAGGATGTGGTTCTAAGTGCTAAAAAGGCGGAAGCAGTACTTAAGCTTATAGGACTTACAAAAGGGTGTCAATGAGCCTTATATAACCGAAGGAAGGCTACCCAAAAAGAGTGATGAATGCCTTGTAGATACGGAGATATCCTGGTTTTCCGACTACAAGATAGGAGATAAGATAACTGTTTCTTCAGATGATGATTCTGACCTGTCTAAGGACTCTAAAAACACCACCATTTACCATAACGGGATTTGACATCTGCCTTATTATCTTGAAAGAGGCAGGGGAACAAGCTCTGTGGGGATGGCTCTGTTGACGCATTTTTACTTATACCTGATGAGAAACTTCAAGTCAGATATATACACGGAGGCCTATGCAAAGGCTAAGTGAACTACTGGGCTATGACCCATTCAAAGACCTACGAGGATAAGGTAAAGGTCATAAAAGATGAGATAAAGAGTCTTGAAGATAAGATAAACAGTAGGAGATATGAAGAAGTTAAGCTTGAGGCGGAGGACAAGCTAAAAAGAGGCCAAATGTAAAACTCCTTGACGGAGAGAAGAAGCTAAGTGATGCTAAAAAAGATAGATGATGCCAAAGAGAAGCTAAAGACAGGTGAGAGAAGCTTCTGAGAGAAGAAAAAGAAGCTAAAGGAGCGCCAAAGTAAGACTCTTGACGTAGAAATAAGCTCATAAAGGCAAAGAATAAAGATAAAAAGACGGCGAAGACAAGATAGCCTCTTCTAAAAAGCTGATAGCAGATAAGGAAAAGAGCTTAAAGCAGGAGAAAAGCGACTATACTGAAGGTCTTACAAAACTTTCCAAAGCTAAGTCTCGAGCTCGAAGTAGGAGAAAAGGAATATCAGGCAGGCTTAAAAGAAGTATAATGAAGGTAAGGCAGAGTATGAAAAAGAACCTGAAAAGCCTATGAAGAAGGGCTAAAGGCATATACAGAAGCTAAAGCAAGCCTTGATATGGCGGTACAGGCAGGACTTGCTACCCCTGAGGCTAAGGCTAAGCTAGAAGAAGAAGGTGGGAAGCTTGAAGGGCTAAGGTAAGCCTTGATACTGCAAAGACCACACTTGATGAAACAAAAAGCCTTAGAGACTAGTAAGGCTAAGCTTTGATGGCAGGAAAGGACGGTTTAGCAAAGGTCTGAAAAGGAGCTTAGCAAGGCTAGGCAGAACTTGATAGTGGTAAGAAGGAGATAGAGAAAGGCAAGGCTAAAATCGCCGAGCAAGTGCTAAAAGCTTGAGTCAGGTAAAAAGAAGTCAGAGAGTCTGAGAGAAAGCTTACAGACTCTGAAAAGAAATACTCAGAAGGAAAGGCGAAGCTTTGAAGAAGCAAGGGCAAAGCTTGATAATAATAAAAAAGGTAGAAAAAGCAGAGAAGAAGTATGAAAAGGAGCTTCCGTCTGCCAGTAAGAAGCTTCTAAAGGGAAGAAAGAAGCTCGCCAAGGCAAAGAGGGATGTGGGCAGACATCAAAGAGCCTGATTTTACGTGATTGATAGAAATATGATGGAGAGTTATGTCAGCTTCAAGCAGAATGCAGGAGAGAATGGACAGCCTCGGCAATGTATTTCCTGTCATTTTCTTCTTGTTGCAGCCCTTGTGAGTCTTACTGCGATGACAAGAATGGTAGATGAAAACCGTATGAGTATGGGCATACTCAAGGCTCTGGGCTTTAGGAGCTCTGCAATAGCGGGAAAATATATTGCCTGCGCACTGCTTGCTACAGTGAGTGGAGGCCTTATAGGAGTAGCGCTTGGAGAGAGGTTCCCTGCCGCTTCTATCATCAAGTCCTACGGTACCTTGTTTGAGGGCTTCCTACTGCCTTACGCCGATAAACTATGAGCAGGCGTTCCTCGCCCCAATAGCGGCGATAATAAGTACAGTGGCTGCCACCTTGATATCGGCACTCTCACAGCTTCTTGAAAAATCCTGCCTCACTTATGCGTCCTCTGCCACCAAGCTCAGGCAGGAGGGTGTTTCTGGAAAGAATAGGGCTCATATGGAAGAGGCTTAGCTTTACAGGCAAAGGCGAGACAGTTAGAAACCTTGCCAGATACAAGAAAAAGGCTTTAATAATGACTGTGGTCGGCATAGGCGGCTGTATGGGTCTTTGCTTGTCAGGCTTTGGACCAAAGGACTCTATCAACGAGGATAGCAAAGAAGCAGTACATCAAGATATTTACCTATGACGCAAGTATTACACTTAACTCCAAGGCTACTGAGGCAGAGAAGGAAGAGGTGGCTAAAGCGGCCGCCTCATATAAGGGAGTATCTGAGGAGATTAAGATAGAGTTTTTGCAGTAGACCTCACTCACGGAGACAAGGTAAGGGAATACCCTATCTCTTTGTACCGGAGGATACGAAGAAGATAAAGGACTTTCTTACCCTTAAAGATAGGACTACAGGCGTAGAATATGACTTCCCCGATGGAGACGGAGCATATATTTCGAGAAAAACAGCTAAGATGCTTGGCGTAAAGGTGGGAGAGCAGTGTAGAACATAGTAAGGGATGAGAAAAAGAAGGTATCCGTAAAGATTGAGAAAATAGTTGAAAGAAACTACGTATTTCATTATCTTTTCGATGTCGCCAAGTCTTTATAAAAAGCTATATAAAGAAGAGCCTGATTACAATACCTTAAACATAAAGTTTGACAGGTCTAAGGTAGATGAAGGGAGACCTTGGAGCAGGCTTCCTCTCATACTCAGGCTGTTCGGGAGTAAGCTTTTGTAGATGAGCTTATAGAAAATATGACCGTATGCTAAAGCTGTCTCGATTTAGTTACCTTTTGTGCTTATTGCGGCAGCAGGACTCCTTGCCTTTGTGGTTCTCTACAACCTGAACAGTATAAAACGTACTGGAGCGAAAGAGGAGATAGCCACACTCAAGGTGCACGGCTTTTATGATGGAGAGTGGCGGCCTATGTATATAGGGAGAAATATCATCCTGACCAGTATTTGGTATAATAGCGGGAGTTGTATTTGGCACCATCCTCCACCAATAGCGTGAGAGTCACTGTGGAGGTTGACCTTATGATGTTTGGCAGGAATATAGGACTTCACAGTTACCTTATGAGCAGCCTTATAACCATAGGCTTTTTCAATCACTGGTAAATATTGTATGTACTTTATGCTAAAGAAAATAGATATGACAACCTCTCTAAAAGAGTGTTGAATAAAGAAGGAAAAAGGGATAAAAGCCTCTCTTTAAGGCAAGAGGGCAAATGAGTTAACAATAGAGCTTCGGATTTTTGAGATTTTGTACCATAAATAAAAAGAGGGTTGTCCTGTGTGACAGCCCCTTTTACTCATAATAATGTATTTTTACAGCTAACCTGCAATATAAATTTCTCAGCGGTAACTCTGCTTTCGGATACTTTTATTCAGGAAGAGCAAAACTCTCCTTGTGGATGTTTCTATTCTTCTCATACTCAGCCTTTCAGCCTCGCTTAGGTCTCTAAGATAATCATGTTTCGCTGAATATGATGTTGCCGGACTGGATGACGTTGATAGCGATATTGAGCAATGCCCCGCCACCCTGTCACAGTAGTTGATGTAGTCGGTAGCACTACGCCAAGCTCTCCTGAATATTCTGCCTGTACGAAGCCTCGCCACGTGTCTGTTTCTCATATTAAAGTATCAGCTTGTCTATTATGCTCTTAAGCGGCTCCACAGTAGAAGCAAGTTTTGTATTCTCTCCGTGTAACACTCACAGCATTAACAAGAATCTCAGAAACGGCTCTATTAAGCACGTCTATGTCTCTCTTTGCGCCTTCTGAAAAGCTGACCTTTGTCTTATCCATATTCTCAGCAAGAGTATCATACTCATAGCATAGTCACTGATTCTCTCTATATCTACAATACTGTGCAGCATTCCATTTATCTTCTTACCATCAGTATCGCTGACATCAGTCCCCGATATCTTTATCAGATAAGCGTTTAGCTCATCTTCAAGTTCATCAAGCCTCATTTTCTACCGCCTTAATCTCATCTTTATCCTCCTCCGTATACTTTGTCAAATACTTCTATTGACTGTAGAAATGCTTTTGCTGGCCTGATTTGCCATATACACAGTCTTAATCTCACACTGGCCTATAGCTATACTTGGGGATACAAGGAGACGCTCATCAAGAAGGACGTGCTTTTCCTCCTTGCCGGTATCTTTGATGACGAAGTTGGCAAGAGCCACAAGTCTCTTGGAAAATGGTAAAAGGACAATAGTAGTAGCTATGTTAAATACTGAGTGAAAAGCAGCTACTGCAAAGGAGTTGATAGCATTATCAAAACCGCCTATTTTGATTAAGTCTTTGAAAATGAAGTACACAATAAGACCGAGGATTGTTCCGATAAGGTTGAAGCTTATATGTATAACAGATACCTTTTTAGCATTTTTATTAACACCTATAGAGGATAAAAGCGCAGTCACACAGGTACCTATATTCTGTCCCATGATGATAGGGATAGCCATACCGTAGGTAATAGAGCCTGTAAGAGAGAGTGCCTGAAGTACACCGACTGAGGCTGCGGATGACTGGATTATTCCGGTAAATACAGCACCGATAAGAACACCAAGGATAGGGTTGTTAAAGCTGTAAGGATACTGGTAAACTCGGGCATATTGGCAAGGGGAGCAACAGAGTCGCTCATAAGGTCCATACCGAACATAAGTACCGAAAAGCCTCACCATGATGGTACCTACATCACGCTTTTTCGCACTCTTTGCACCCATTATCATAATAACGCCTATGAGAGCGATAATAGGAGAAAAGTTCTCCGGCTTAAGCATGGAAAGGAAGAAGTTGTCAGTCTAAGACCATTTAAGCCAAGAATCCAGGCTGTAAGTGTGGTACCCACGTTGGATCTCATGATTACTCCTACAGTCTGTGACAAGTCCATAATTCCCTGAGTTAACAAGACCTACGAGCATTACGGTAAGAGCAGATGATGACTGGATGGCAATTGTAATTACCGCTCCCAGTACAAGGCTCTTTGCCAGGGATTGGAGGTAAGTGTCTTAGTATTCCTCCAGTTTACCGCCTGCGACTTTCTCAAGACTGCCCTGACATTACATGCATTCCGAAAAAGGAAGAAGGCAAGTCCTCCGCAAAGCGTAATTATTGAGTAGATATCCATAAATCTCTCCTGGTATTGATTGAGTGCAACGACTAGATTATACCATATTATAGGCGCAAGTAAAAGATGGAAAAATGTTTATAACCGGTTGGTAACCAATACCTTCTGCGGATAAAAGTGTAAAATTGATATTGAATCAAATGGTCTAAAAACCCTTGACATAATGCCTCAAAAACCCAGTATTCTAGTATGGTTGGCGGTCTCGTTTTATCATATGATATTGAGCTTTATGAGAGGTGTGTATGAACGAAGATATGTTTAGTATACTGGGTGGCGGCGATGTATACAAGAAGATGCTTGAAAACATGGATATGGGCGTTTACTTTTGTAAACAGAGAAAGACAGATTACCTTTTTGGAATATAGGGGAGCTGAGGATATAAGCGGATTCACTAAGGACGAGGTGTTGAGTAGGCATTGCCATGATGACATACTAAACCACGTTGACGAGAAGGGCAATAAAGTTGTATCAACGGCTGTCCGCTAAAAAGGCAACTGCTGATACCGGAGAGCCTAGGGAGTCATAGTCTATCTTCACCACAGGAAGGCCACAGGGTTAGGATTAAGGTCAAGTCATTTCTCTATAGTGGACGGGAAGTTAGTAGGAGCAGGAGAAACCTTTGAGAGCTTGGTACCAATGGCAGTAAAGGCGATTTGACCAGACTTTATGATAACTTTTAGCTGTTCTATAGAGGAACTAAAAGGTCCTTGCTTACTATGATGAGCTTACAGGGCTTCCTAACAGACGCTACCTTGAATCCATCCTTGAGTCAAGGTTTTTGGAGTTTGAGAATCTAAACCTGGGCTTTGGGCTTTTTGTTTATGGATATAGATAATTTTAGAAATTTTAACAATACCTACGGACATGACATGGGAGACAGGGTACTAAAGACAGTTGCCAACACCTTTGTATCAGCTATCAGAAAGACTGATTTTTGTAGGAAGGTGGGAGGAGAAGAATTTATCGGTATCTTCCCTATGGCCAACAAAATGGAGCTTGAAATCATAGGGCGAAAAAGATAAGGGTGCTAGTGGAAAACTCTGTACTAAGAGAAGAGGATGGAGAAATACAGCATTACCGTCTCTATAGGCGGGGCAGTGCTTACTGAGGAGAGACCGCATAAAGTCCCTTTATTAAGAGAGCAGATGAGAACTATGTATATAAGCAAAAATCAGGAAAAATATGGTTACAATAGGCTAGAAAAAGGGCTGTTTCAAGCAGGTTTTGATATGCTCCCTTCTAGGTAGACAAGAGAAAAACAAAAATCTCTTACTGCCTGGAAGGGGCATTTTATGTCTCAAAAAGCAAAAGTATCACATTCAGAAAAATTACAGACAGTACATTTGATATTAGAAGGTAAAGAATCACTCAGATATACTGCTGACAGATTGCGAATCAGTCTCGCCTCCATACAACAAATGGATAAGCATTTATAAGAGTGAAGGTGAAGGTGCCTTTTCTTGTTACTGTAAATAAGCGGTATTCAAACGAGCTTAAAGAGCAGGCGGTATTGGATTATCTCTGCGGTCAAGGTTCTCAACAGGAAATTTGCCAGCGCTATGGAATCAGAGCAAGAAGTAAGTTACAAAAATGGATAAAAGCAGTATAATAGTCATGAGGAGCTGAAAGCTTCCGGGACAGGAGGAATATTTATCATGACAAAAGGAAGAAAAACAACCTTCGATGAGAGGGTGGAAATCGTTCAATCACTGCATTGGAGATGACCGTAATTATGCTGAAACGGCAACTAAATTCGGCGTTTCCTATCAGCAGGCACGAAGCTATATCGTAAAGTATGAAGCAGGTGGGGTGAACGCTCTCCAGGATAGGCGTGGCCGACAAAAGCCGGTTGAAAAATGACTGAGTTGGAGAAAACTCCGTGCCGAAAAACAAGATTCTGCGTGCCGAAAAGGAACGAGCCGAAATGGAGCATCTTTCTTAAAAAACTCGACAAGATAGAGAGGAGGCGGGGCTAAGCCTGGTCAGACACGGACGGGTTTATCAGGCAATCAAAGAAGAACACGAAGAGCATGAGTTTATCCGATTAGTGCGCTATCTGCAAACTGGGATCTGTAAGCCAAGTGCGGCATACTACAAAATGGCTTCACAGGGAGAAACCTGCTTTATGAAGCAGCAAATGAATACATTGCTGATGAAATAGAAAATCCACATGGCTCAGCCCTGATAAGGGCTATCGCAGAAATACGGGATGATCTGGAACGTTATCACGGAATCAAGGCAAATGATAAACGAGTGCTTCGGATCCTGCCGTAAGAGGGATTAAGTCCACGATCAAGTATTCCAATAACGGGTGTACAAGACAGGCGGTAAATCCCCAGTTTATTGCGGATAACATATTGAACAGAAATTTCAGCAGAAGCTCCAAATCAGAAATGGTTGACGGACGTCACAGAATTCAAATGGTATGATGAGAACAAGGACAAGCATAAAGTGTATCTTAGCGCGATCCTTGATCTCTATGACCGGCGGATTGTCGCATATGTGATCAGCGACCACAACGACAATCGTCTGGTCTTCAATACGTTTGATAAAGGCGATTGTTTCCAATCCGGGAGCAACACCTCTGTGTCATTCTGATCGAGGATTTCAATATACCAATCGAAACTTTCATGCTAAGCTTGAGGCTGCGGGTATGACACAAAGTATGTCCAGAATAGCCAAAATGCATCGATAATGGACCGATGGAGGGATTCTGGGGCATTTTTGAAACGTGAACGGTATTATGGCAATCGGTTTACAGCCAGAGATTCTCTTGTGAAAATGATAGAGGATTACATTGAATACTACAACACCAGACGGTTACAACGAAAACTGGGAGTTTTTAACTCCATTCGAGAAGCACGAACAATATCTGGCGGTAGCATAAAAACTGCCACCAGATTAAAACTATCTGATGGCAGAAAATTTTTATTTTTAATTGTCTACTTGACGGGAAGCAGTTCATTTACCGCGTGAGAGACAGCCCTTTAACTATTCTTTTAGCCCATCTTTTCTCTGTCGATTTGTACTCTTTACGTATTTTCCGATTACAAAGAAACGGTTGCTGGTCCAGGTTCCCTTGTCACAGGTCATAAGGGAGATAATAGGCTTCCCAACTGCATCAGCCTCGGCATTTTCAATCAGCTCCAAAGAGGTGTTAGGAACTACCTTGGTTTCAATTACCTTGTACTCATATATGGTGGTCTTGTCTGTAATGCGGATGATGGCTCCTTTTTTTATATCAAGAAGCGAGCCAAAAAGCAGGCTCTTATCGCCGTTGTTATGTCCTGCGAGGGTGTAGTTTCCTTCGCCCATCTTGTCATCAGGCTTCATTGTGCCTACACCTCTTAGCAGGTTGTAGTTGGTGGTTCCCTTAAATATACCGAGGTTCATATCCAGTGAAGGGATTACAATCTGTCCGATAAGCAGGGATTTATCAAGGGGCTGGTTGTCAAGCAGGGTTCCGGTAGGAGAGATTTCCTCTACCTGTGAGAAGTCAAATATTTCCTTAGGCTGCTCCTTCTCATCATTTTGTTTAAGCACCTCAGGAGTGACCTCTTCCACTACCTCGACTATGTTTTTGGCATCCTCCTTAATCCTTATTTTACTATACAAAGGCAGGAAGATCAGGGCAAGTCCTGACACCATTAGTATGAGTACACTAATTTTCTTAAAATTTTCATATCTGTTTTGTCCTTTACTCATAGTTATAATCGTTCTATTATAACATGCTTTTTTTGTTTTGTCGCCATGAAAATTAACTGTAGTTATAAAGATTATGAAGAAAGATGGTAATATATGATGAAAATAGAAGATAGCGGGATTTATTCTACAGCAGTAGGAGAAGTGGACGGGCTTAAAATAATTATGAATCTCCCTAAAGGAAGCCTATGAGGAGTATGGCGGGGTGGAAGATGAGCAGGAAGAGAAAGAAAGATGCGGAAAACGATCTGAAAGAGAATGAGGCAGCGGAAAATAAGCTGGATGAGCACAAGGAAGCGGAACATGTGCTAGGGAGGACTGTGGCTTTAGAGGCCTCAAAAATATCTTCCGCTGAGTCTATTTTTAGTGAAATGTTGGACCTCGCAGGTAAAGGAGAATATGATATCTATGAGGGAAATGTATTTGTTAGCAGAAAGATAGGAGAAGAAAATAAGGGCAAAGAGCTTTGTGGGGGCATTCTTGTAAAGCCTCTTATATCAGGTAAGATAGATGACAGCTTACAGTTCATCCCTCTATACAAGGAGGAAATCAGCTTTGCAGAAAGGCTGAGCTCACGAAAGCTTAGGAAATATGTTCAAGTACTTCGCCCTGAGGAGATAAACGAGGCAAGACCTGACCGCTACAATATTATCACCGACATAGACGGAAGAAGAAATTGTTTCTGATAGAATATGTGGGTGCAGGCTGCACTTAAGAAAGAGGATATCGAAAGGAGATTTATGAAGAACAAGGATATGACTGTGGAAGAAGCCTTAAGAAAGATAGCTAAGCTTTCTCCTGTTAAGATAGTATTAAGCAATGTGGCAGATAAAGAGCAGAGAATACAAAAGGTACAGATAGAGAAAAAGGAAGAGCACTTTCAGATAGCGCAGTATTCCGATAAACAGGTATTTCATAAAAATGTGGACGAGGAGGAGCTAATCTCCTTTTGCATAGAGGAACTCGGTGTGAACTTTCTCCAGCTAAATGCCTGGATGCTTAGAGAGGAAGTCTCACTAAAAGCTTACCAAAAAAAGCGTAAGCTCCTCTTTGACATTAAAAAGGCGGATAACTCAGCGCTTGCAAATGAGGTAAGGGACAATAACAGGAAGAAGAACTACATACTTGAAGAGGGCAGGGTAATAGAACCTCTTGTTGACATGGGGATATTTACCAAAGAGGGCAAGATAGTAAACTCGATGTATGATAAGTTCAAGCAGATTAACCGCTTTATAGAGATAATTGATGATGAGCTTAAAAAGAAGATTATCACTCATTTAAATATCATAGACTTTGGCTGCGGAAAGTCCTATCTCACCTTCATAGTATATTATTACCTGACTGAAATCAAAAAAATAAAGGTAAATATGATAGGTCTTGACTTAAAGGAAGATGTAATTAGAAAATGCAACAAGGCAGCGAAAAAGTACGGCTATGAAAATCTCTCCTTTGAGCTAGGCGATATCAACGGCTACAGTGCGCCTTTTAAAGGTGAGACATGGTTATTACCTGCATGCCTGCGATATGGCTACTGATTTTGCCTTGTACAATGCCGTAAGCTGGGGTGCAGGCTATATATTCTCGGTACCTTGCTGCCAGCACGAGCTAAATGCCGAGATAAAGAGCGAAACCTTCTCTCTTATGACAAGGTATGGAATCATAAAAGAGAGGTTCTCAGCCCTTGTGACAGACGCAATCCGTGGGAATCTGCTTGAATATATGGGCTACAATGTAAACCTCCTTGAATTTGTAGACCCTAAGCCACACACCTAAAAAAACATACTCATAAGGGCAGTAAAGAACTCTAACAAGGCTGAAAAGTGTAAAGCTTAGGGCTATGGATGAGGTAAAAGAGGATGATGGAGGAATATGGGCTTAGTCAAGCACTTTTATAGGATGATAGAGGGTGATATTATGATATTACTGAGATTCTTAAAAATCTCGCAATTGGGGAGAATGTAGTCTTGTTACAGTATTTTGTGAGAATACTCGTGAATAATCCGGGTTAATATATAAGATTTAGATTAATAGAAAACAAAAAAAGCCCAACCATTGTTGAGCTTTTTTTAATACCAATTGCCTAATAGTGACGCCAACAGATGACGCTTACCTCGATGATGGCACTTAATTAGGACTTACTGTTGGTAAGTCAATACTAGCATAAGTTATTGATTATGTCAATATTTAGTTTGCCTGGTTTTGCAAGATTTACTTTGATTTAACCTGATATATCTGAAATTTATTTTATTATACTTGTATTTACCGGTTTAATTTGTATTTGGAAACACAAATGTAAATCTTAATATGCCTTTATCTTTTTAGGTTTTTAATCTCTTCATCATAACCTCCTGTTTGCAGATGTGAGTAATATATATTTGCAAACACATCTGCAACTTGAATTAATGAATTATTTGCAGAATCAAAGTAATCAACTTTAAATTTTCCAACTGCTGTCCCATCTATGGACAATTCTGTATTCAGATAATTTTCTAAAAAAATATTTGGTCTCAGTTTTTCGTTTCTTTCATCTAGTTGTAATGAACAATCTTCATTGGGTAAATAATTCTTGCAAATAAAAATATTCCAATGCCAATTTAAGTGTATAGTTAAAAACTCTGGCAGTATTTTCACAAAATTTATCGGTAAGTTTTTTTGTTTGAAATTTTTAATGTAGTATATTTCAAAAAGATTGTTTTTGAGAGAAAAAAATGAACAAATTTTTGTTTCATATCTTTGTCAAATTGTGAGCCTTTCAACTCCTGAAACTTGCCATTTTTAAACATTTTTTTCCACCGGTTTTAATTACATTTCCGGTCTTAGGATGTATCTTATCTTCATCAAGTGACAGCAGCCTGTTATAATTAGACGCTACAAATCGTTTATACGACTTTTTTTAATCTATCTTTGTTGAGAACTCTCACTAATGCTATTATAAAATAGTCATTCCCCGACATGTGGTTATTGATTGAACCTGATTCATCTATGTAAATTATCATTTTTAAATTACCTCTAAATTTATAGTTATACGATTAATTTTTACTCGATAAATCAGATGAAAACAAGTTAATCTTCAATAAAAAGCACTCATAAAAACACAAAAAAGCGATTTAACACCTTAAAGTGCTAAATCGTAAATTATACTAAATAAAATAAATAATCGCGCTTGATAAACTGACAAATCAGCAATAAATACACAAAGAAAGAAGAATAATTCGTAAAAATATTGACATATCACCCTTTAAGATATATAATTTTTGTATAAAAAAACTATATATTTATAGAAGGAGGGTGTTTTATGGAAGCAACAACTTTTATTACTGCTGATGATACTTGGGTGCTATGGACGGTATTAGCTGTATGTGCAGCACTTGCAATTTATCTGGAACAAAAAGTACGCCTGGGCAAGTAAGGTAACAGGCTGTATTCTTGCGACAGCATTTACCTTGGTTCTTGCGAACCTCAGCATTATACCCACAGATGCACCGGTTTATGATGCTGTATGGGGCTATGTTGTTCCTCTTGCGGTTCCTCTCTTGCTTTTTAATGCCAACATTAAAAAGATATGGAAAGAATCGGGAAGGATGTTCATCATCTATCTGCTAAGCAGTGTGGGAACTCTTGTGGGTGGATTCGTAGCTTATTTTGCACTTAAGGGTGCCATACCTGCGCTGAATGACATTGTACCTATGTTTGTTGGTACTTATACAGGTGGTTCAGTTAACTTCATAGCTATGTCAGAGCAGTATGCAGTTCCAGGCAAGACCGTATCTGCAGCCCTTGTAGCAGATAACCTTCTTATGGTACTTTATGTATTTGTACTTATCTCACTGCCTTCAATGGCTATCATAAAGAAGTTATACAGACAGCCTTACGAAGATGCTCTTAAGGCACAGACAGATGCAGATAAAGATAACAACAAGACAATGGCAGCTAAGTATTGGGGAGCAAAAGAGATTTCCCTTAAGGACATAGCTTTTGCAGTAGCTATAGCATTTACAATAGTTACAGTATCTACAAAGCTCGCAGGAGTTATAAGCGGAGCTTTCCCTGGTGATGACTTTGTAAGTAAATTCATAGGCGGTTTCTTTGGTAATAAATATCTGCTTATGACTACATTTACTATGCTTCTTGCCTCAGCCTTCCCAAAGCAGATGTCATCCGTAAAGGGTGCACAGGAGATAGGAACCTTCCTCATCTACATCTTCTTTGCGGTTATCGGAGCACCTGCTTCCATACCAATGATAGTAAAGGAGTCCCCACTCCTTCTCGTATTTGCGCTCATTATAGTTGCAGTAAATATGGTTGTATCACTTATCTTTGGTAAGATATTTAACTTCTCTATTGAAGAGATAATAATAGCCTCCAATGCCAACATCGGCGGACCTACTACAGCGGCAGCCATGAGCTGTATCAAAGGGCTGGGGAGCTCTCATAGTTCCGGGCCTCCTTGTTGGTACCTTAGGATATGTGCTTGGTAACTATTTAGGAATACTGGTTGGTTTTTGCACTTCACTGATGGATGTGTGATATCATAATTAAATAACCGGTAATAGTATCAAAAATACAAGGCTTCCTAGTCGATATTTATCGTAGGAAGCCTTGTATATCAATTATAAGTTTAATTTTCTTACCAGCTTTGAGGGTCTCTAAGTAAAAGTTTCTCGACCTAGTTTCATTCTTTCTTCCTTGTTTTCCTTAAAGTTCTTATTGTAGTATTCTTTCAAAAGGATAGAGGGTGGTTTTCCCCTATTCTTTCAGGAATAGCAGCTCATATTTGTTAGTATTGCCTTTAATAAAGCGAAGTTTAAAATAATCAGGTAAACGCTCCATTTTATTGTACGGATTCATTTCTGCTATATAGCCGCTTATAATTTCCTTGGCTTTATCTATCTCCTCTTTTGTCTTAAGCTCCTTAACCACTTCATTCATCCCAATAATTACAGGGCTGTCTTCGGGTTTTCTGATTGTTTTTCCAGTCTGCCATCACGGTAATATCAAAAAATATGTCTTTATCTTTCTTAGTTTGATTGCTAAAAAGCAATAGTAAAATTATCTAATTTATAAGCCCCTTCTTGTCCATCAATCATTATTTCTTTAACTTCATTTCCCTATCTTAGCAGCCATATCATCTGTTAATGCTGAGCAGGTAAAATCACTAATGATATCAGGATTATTTCTAGCAGTAGGCTTATTTACTGTTGATACCTTGTTGGATTCTGACTGGCTTTGTATTAAGCAAAAACGCATACGTTGTTATAAATGCAGTATCATAAACAAGAGTATCAATATCTACTAAGGAAGTATCATTTTCCTTTACATAGTCTTTTTATCTTTATCTTTACATCTTTTGGAGATGCAAAAGATATCATAGGTAAAGTAGCACAGTGTAGGGATTTTCTCCAATGTAAATGTTTCTGCATCTGTTCCAGCACCTTTATAATTTACAATACCAGGAAAATACTTCTCACACTGCTTTTTAAGCTCGCTCTTATCTACTTTAGATGCAAAGAACATCTGCTTTCTCTGCTTCTTATTGCCTATGGAATTGATATTAACTACACCGTATATGTTATCTTTTTCCGCTTTTGACAGGCTTGCTGCAAAGTGCCTTGAGCCTCTCCTTAGGTGTTCTGAATCAAAGAACACAAATTCAGGGTTGTATGAAAGCTCTTTATCAGAAAGAACCCTTGCCATCTCCATAAGAGATGCCACTCCACCGGCATTGTCAAGTGCGCCTATACTGCCCTTATATGAATCATATCTTGCAGAAAAATATAACAGTCTTAAGTTTCGGATCTGTATCTTTCCTTTTTACGATTATATTTCTACCCTTAAATAGCACCTTTTCTTTCTTTTTGATTCTTATTAATATTGCCATTTAAGTCAACTAGTTTCTCATCATAGCCGTTAAAATTCTGAAATTTTACATCATAGCCATAGCCCTTAACAGTATCAAATATATACTTTCCTGCCTCCTTGTTTTCTTTGGTTCCCCTAACTCTCTGTGTCTTAGTAAGTTCTTCAAAGTTATTCTTTATGTCGCTTTTTGCTTATCAGGCTCTCAACCTCCTTATAAGCTTTGTAAGCTTTCCTTTCGAGAGCTTAATCGCTGAGTTTTTACCGCAGCCTCTGTGGTATATCGGTTAAAATGCCCTACACCTCCGGAAAATAAACCAAGCGACATTGCAAATACAACCCCAAAACCTACCAATCTTTGAAACGTTTTCCTGTTACCCATAAGTTTTACCTCCAATTCTGATTTAATAACTGTTCTAAAAGTTAATTGTAGCACTTATTACGACAAGGTCAAGATATTATTTTATTATTTTAGCAGCACCCGAATATTTTATATTCAATACTAAAGTTATATTTAGCTAGATTTCAAGGTAAGTACAACACCTTTCAAAAGTAGGGCAACGATATTTTTCAAATGTAAAATGCAAAAATGGGGTATCCGTCAAAAGTAAGTGCAACACCATATTTACAGTTTGTTGAAAAACTGCATATATTTGTACATTGAAAACTATAGATAATAAATGATTGGATTATAGTATTAAGTTTTGATATAATTGAATATGGATAAAAATATTTACAGCAGACAAATGTAAGTGGGGGATATAAATAAATGAGTGAGTTGAAAAAGAAAAATTAATTATACTGTAGTTTGTGTAAAATGAGTTCGCAAAATAAACTTAATATTGCTGAAAAAGAGGCTTTTCGATTATCTGTATAAATATAAGGAATTGCATTTATTAAAGAACATTATGACATAGAGCATACATTAAGCATGGATGATGCAATAGATGATATTATAATGATTTGTAGAAATAATGGGGGTAATTTATAATGATATTGTACCATGGAAGCAACACAGACATTAGAACGATTAATCTTGCTTTATGTCGTCCTTTTTAAGGATTTTGGCAGAGGGTTTTATCTGACTGTTATTAAAGAACAAGCAGAAAAAGATGGCGAATAGAGTTGCCAAAATTTATGGTGGCAACCCAGTGGTAAATGCATATAATATTGATGAAAATTTTATAGCTATGAGAGAGCTGAATATAAAGAATTTTGGTACAAAGACATCTGAAGAGTGGGCTAGATTCGTAAGAAATAATCGCAATAAGAAAAATGAAAAATTATTCAGATATTGAATGTAATCTTGATAATAAATATGATATAGTCATAGGTCCCATTGCAGATGATGATATGGCGCTTTATTCAGACAATATGAGAATGGAATGATAACATTTGATACGATGTTAAATGGAATGATTTATAAAGAAACTACAAAACCAGTATTCTTTTCATACAGAAAGAGCAATAAGCTTGCTCAAGAAGGAGAGGAATTAATTATGGATAAGAAAACAGATGATAGAGTATATGATTCAGGATTTAGTAGAAATGATTTCTGAAGAGCAAAATTTGGACTATGATTTTGCAATGCGATTATTGTATGATTCAGAACTGTATAACAAGTTATCAGATACCGAAACAGAACTTTACAGGGAAAGCCCTGCCTACGTATATGGATTGTTTCAAGATGAACTTAACTCTCGGACATATAGTTCAGGCGGAAGTATGAAAAAATATAGTAAAGATAGTATAGGCTATAAAATTCCCCAAGGTCTTATACCTGATATTAAGTTCACTTTCATTGTTCTTGGCTATATGGTAAAGTGACTGTCCTTTTTTTATGCGTGGCGAGACTATACTGTTTATCCTTGTTATGACGTAAAGAGTAAGGTCAAAACCATTTTTGTGATTGTACAAGGGTATCACAGTAAGCTAAATGAGCCTTTTCAGCATCATAGATATGTTTTTCCAGACGGCAGTATCCTCTTTTTGCACATCTGTTGCATATCTTTATAGAGGAGCCGTTCCAGTGTTCGCAGCTTCTTTTGTTATAATGTTCACAGTATTTTTTGGCAAGGTGGCATGAGCGGCATTTTTTATTACACTCTTTGGAACCGCATACATGCTTAACATTACATCCATTATAGTCATTGCAGTCACAGGTATTAGGTATTTTGACAAGTGAATGCTTTTGTATTTCTCTTAAAATGGTAGAAGGGGATTTTTCGAGGAAATCAGCAATACTTCTTACAACGATATCTTTCAATGTAAATGCAACAGAGGCACCTGTCAAAGTAGGTGCAACACCATGTTGCATTTAATTTGAAAAACTACCACAAATAACAAATTTTCAATTTTGCACAGTACTATATTGCCATTTTACTTTCATTACATTATAATTAGTACAAACTTTTAAGGAAGGAATTGTAAACTTGAAACTAAAAAGATGTATTTTTACCTTAACAAGCATAATTTTTAACTAATGGCACATTTGCGGGTGCATCAAATACACTTGCTTTTAGCAAATATCAGAAACACAACCTCAATAGCAAATGCTATCAGAGAAATTTTAGAAAGGACATTATTTTTAATGATTAAAGAGAGCGATTATAACTTAACACTTAAAAACTGTATGAAGAGCATAAATTATTGGTCTCTTCCTTATTTGAAATATTTGGAGATGAAATTAAATCAGCTAGTCTCTTTTGCCTTGAAAACGGTATAAGTATTAGAGAAAGAGATAAAATAATTTTTATTACTTATTAAATTTTCTGCTAATCACAGTATATACGAATTGGATTTTTGGAAGGATACATTAATAACGGAATTCTGATATTATCTGAATTGGATGACAAAGAATTTCAAAAGATGCTTATCCTTTTTAGTGATTATTATCTCAGCTTATCAAAAAGTGACGGCATTTCTGCTGGCACTTTTTTCTATCAGAAATAATACTATAATCAGTCATACAAGTGTGATTTCTTTGATTCCACAAAGCGTACCAGAGCAACGGATACATTCCGAATTTGGAATAAAGTAAAATCCATACTAATGTGGACTTTAATTCTTCAAATAACAACATGAAAGGTGATAGTTTCTAAAAATGTTGTGTTGGTGCTTGTTTTTGCTTATAATTATACAAAAAGGCGAATGTAGGTAGCCATTGTAGGCTTATGTCGTCACAAAAAGGAAAGAGATTTTGTAATTACCAATACAGTTGACTTAAGTAAATTGGAGGAGATAAGTATGAGATTTGTATAAAAGGACAGTAATTAATGCAATAATTTGTTATTTAATATTGCTTTATATGTTTATTTATAGTAACGGCAAATCAGATGCTGATGTCCAATGTAATTGGTAATTTTACTGCAATCAGTTATAACCCTTATTTTGCTATATATTGTTAACTAAAGGGATTAAATAAGGCAGTACATTGAAAAGCTGTCAGTAGGTAAGCTATGGAGTATTACATCAGGATATTAATTTTGGGTATATATCTTTTAGGCAGGGAACTACTGATTGAACATGCTATGTGAATATGGTATTTTGGGTGGATTTGGTTTATCTTTTGCAATTAATTGTTTAATAATGCTTATACTGAGCATACCATTAAATATGATTTTTGAACGTTCTGATGAAGAATTTTAGAAAAATTAAAAAGGTAAGAGATATAATTTCAAAATTGAACTATTAAAAATATTGGGGGATAGTGGATTCACTGTTCCCTTTTCTTGATGATGTTATATTGTATCAATTTAACGTTAGATGAAGTTAAATTCTTAAAACTGTCAAAAAGCAAAAACATGTTAAGCATTGTAATAAGCACTTTGATTATAGATTTATATTTTTGCATATAAAGTATTTTTGTTTAATTACTTGATGATAGCGAGAAGGAAATCAATGTCTTTTACTTTATTGCATATCTTATGATGATTATATTAAGCTTGATAATAAGCATTATCCTTGACAGATTTAAGAGAAAATATTGAAATTTTAGAAACAAAGGTCGCACAACTTAACATATGCTTTATGGAGAACAGCTTAGCTGCTGTTCTCTTTCGCTTAGTTGTGAATAAACTTAAACATTATATTTACATAGAGTTAACAACTACCTACTTGACCTTGGATGAGATTTGTAGATAATAGAAGGTGTTAAACACCAACATTTTTGAGACTAAGGGGACATTATGATTTATAAAGGCAATTGACAGATTGATTGGATATGGACTTAAGAAAGGATTACTTGAGAAAGGAAGACATTGATTACACTAGAAATAAGCTTCTCTACACCCTTTTGCCTGCCTTCCCTACGAGGGAAATGGTGAGATAGTAGAGTGTAAGGAAGAGCTGTCTGATATTCTTTCAGATATCATAAGCTATGCGCAGGATAAGGGCTTAGTAAGCGACTCCATTACCGAGCAGGATTTGTTTGACACAAAGGTGATGGACTGCCTCCTTGGCAGGCCTTCTGAGATAGTTAGAAAAGTGATGAGCTGCTTAAGAAAAAGCCCTAAAGAAGCCACAGACTGGTACTATGACTTTAGCAAGGCTACCAATTATATCAGAGAAGACAGGATAGTTAAGGATGTGAAGTGGCAGGCTGATTCTCCTTATGGAAAGCTTGACATAACCATCAACCTCTCAAAGCCTGAGAAAGACCCTAAGGCCATAGCAGCAGCCAAGAAGCTTTGTGCAGACAGGCTATCCTAAGTGCCTGCTTTGTAGGGAAAATGAGGGCTTTGCAGGAGATATGAACAAGCCTGCAAGGGAGAATCACAGGCTCATACCACTTACGCTGTCGGGGGAGAATTATTTCTTACAGTACTCCCCTTATGTGTACTACAATGAGCACTGCATCATCTTAAATGAGAGGCATGTTCCTATGAAGATAGATAGGGCGGTCTTTTTAAAGCTCCTTGAATTTACTGAGCAGTTTCCTCATTATATGGCAGGCTCCAATGCTGACCTCCCTATAGTTGGAGGCTCCATCCTTACCCACGACCATTTCCAGGGAGGAAACTACGAATTCCCTATGGCAAGGGCAGGGCTTAGAGAAGAGGTACGGTTTAAGTGCTATGAGGATATTAAGGCTGGAGTTGTAGACTGGCCTATGTCTGTTATCAGGCTTACAGGAAAAGATTATAAGAAAATAGCTGAACTTGCAGATAAGATACTTGGCATCTGGAGAGGCTACTCTGATGAGGCTGTAGATGTGCTAGGAGAGTGACGGAGAGCCACACAACACTATCACTCCTATTGCAAGGAGAAGGGGAGATGACTTTGAGATAGACCTGGTACTTAGAAACAACAGAACCACAGTGGAATATCCTCTTGGTATCTTCCATCCCTCACGATAAGCTCCACCACATCAAGAAGGAAAATATCGGTCTCATTGAAGTTATGGGACTTGCAGTGCTTCCCGGCAGGCTTAAGTCTGAGATGGACAGCCTAAGGACTGCGCTCCTTGAAGGCAAGGACATAAGAGAGGATGAGGTGCTTGGTAAGATGTTGACTGGGTGGATGAATTTATGGTCAAACATAAGGACTTTAATAAGGATAATGCTAAAGAGATAATAAGACAGGAAATAGGACTTGTATTCTCTGAAGTTCTCACGGATGCCGGTGTTTATAAGGACGACGAAAAAGGAAGAAAGGGAATACTTAGATTTATAGAGAGGGTAAATTCTCTGTAGTTAAGTTACAGGTAATGAATGATAGAAAGTTTATTGAATTTTTGAAGGCAGTATATTGCTGTTTTTACAGGATAATGTGAGGAATCCCATACTTGATGCGATTCTAATACCATTTACTTTGTCAAACAATGCGGGCATATCCCTGCATACTTTTTAGTGCTTATTTTTTTCTTTATTTTAAGAAACTTAGGAAGGTAGGCATACTGATGCTTGTTTCGCTACTCCTTGAGTTTATTATTGCAAACCCTCAGTACTTAAGAACCTGACAGCAAGAATCAGGCCCTATGAGGTGATACAGGGCTTACCCTCATAGTCGGAAGGGCACACGACTTTTCCTTCCTTCCGGGCATACGGGAAGTGCCTTTGCGGTAGCAGTTGTCATCTTCTTAAAAATGCCTAAGAAATACGGAATCCTTTGGTGATTGCACTTGCCTCTGATGGGATTTTTCAAGGCTTTATGTAGGTATCCACTATCCTAGCGATGTAATCGGAGGAGTGCTTTTTGGGAATCATCACTCACTGACTGCGATTAAGTGTCTGCCGGACTCTTCTCCTATTATGAAGAGGTTTTGCAGGCGAAAGCATAGAAGCAGCTTAAAAGGAGCAAACTGATGAATATTTCATCCAAAACAAAAAGGAATACTATTTATCCTTCTGGCGGGATTTGGCTTTGCTCCCTTATGGGGACTCTTTTGTCAATCTTGCAGGAAGTATCCCCACCATGCAAAAAGCCTTTTTAGAAAACATTGTCCCTGTGTTTATCGCAGGGGCAGGGCTTAGGGGCTTAAAGGTAAACTACATATAGACAAAGGCGATTTGAAGTTTTTGATATTAAGGGCAGGCTTTGGCACACTTGGCATAGTCTGTAATTTTTATGCCCTGGACCACCCTAAAGCTCTCAGATGCCAATATGTTAAATAAGCTCGCGCCTTCTTTGTTATTATCTTCTCGTTTATACTGCTTAAAGAAAAGATAAGCATATTCCAGGGAGTGGCCGTATTTGGCGCCTTTGTAGGAGCACTTTTTATAATAAAGCCAACAGGCAATGTATCCATGTTTCCTGCCCTCATAGGTGCACTTGAGGGGTAGGAGCGGGAGCCGCCCTATACTATGGTTCGTATCTTAGGCAAGAGAGGGTAAATGGCAGCCCTCATTGTATTCTTTCTTCTCGCATTTTTCCCTGTCTATTCTGCCTGCCTTTTGTAGCGATGAATTATGCCCCTATGAGCCTCTATCAGACTGCCTATGCTTATTCTAAGCGGTGTGGCGGCGACCGTAGGACAGCTTGCAATCACGAAGGCTTATTACTACGCTCCTGCAAAAGAGAAATATCAATCTATGACTCACAACCAGATAATAGTCTCAGCCATTCTGGGCTTCTATCTTCCCTAGGCCAGCTTCCTGATATGATGAGCTTTTACAGGCTATGCCATCATCTTTGCGATGGGCATATGGATGTATTTCTATAATAAATCAAAATAATCCTTCACATTTTGTGAAAAATGCGAACTAAGTTTTTTTCTTAATATTAACCGATAAAGCTATGGGTGTGAAACCCATGACTTTTACATTGTGAATTATGAAGTTATTATTAATTAAATATTAAGGAGAAAAAGCTTATGAAAGGTACTGTTGTAGCCTCTTGGATGACCTCTGGAAGAAGACTTTTCGGAGACAAGGTAGTAAATGAAGCCTTTGAGAAATACGGATTGAAGCCGGATCACATTTTTTCCCCACTTGAAGACGTAGATGATAGTATGGCACTCGGAATGGTAGAGTACTTAGGACAGAAGACAGGAAACAGCCACGAGCAGATCTGGGAGATAATGGGAAGGGAGAATATAAGAACCTTCGCGAAATTTTATCCGGGATTTTTCAGACACGAGAATGCATATCATTTCTTAAAGTCAATGAATGATGTGCATGTTATAGTAATGAAGAGATTTAAGGGGGCAACTCCTCCTGCACTTGACATGACACCTATTGATTCCCACAGGGCACAGCTTGTGTACCGCTCTAAGAGGCAGCTGGGAGATTATCTTAAAGGACTCTTAAAGGGTGTATTTGCACATTTTCAATGAAAAGGTAGATGTAAAGATAATCAGCCAGAACGGACCTGAGCTTAAGCTTGAGCTACCTTTTGAGAAGCCTATTTCTTATACAAAGAACTATAAGTTAAACAAGGCTCTTTCACTTGGCTTTATTAAAAATAATGTAGCAAAGACTTCACTCTTTACCATGCTTGGAGTGGGAGTGGCAAGCTTTTGCTTCCTTTGGTTTTTGGCTGGGAGCCGGCTGTTGTTACCTTTGGTTTCAGGAATTGTACCGGCAGTTTTAGGTTCTCTTTGCAAGACCTGTAAGAGAGCTCCGTGAAGAGATTGAAGACTTAAAGAAGAGAAGATTTATCACCCATATGATACTTGAGAGTGGTGATGAATATGAAGAGCTTGCCGGAGAAATATCACAGGTAAAAGGAAGTAGTGCAGAAAGACTTTATCGACTTCAATGCTGTGGGTTGATGAGATGTACGGCTTTTAACCACTCACTTGGTGAGATTTCAGGCAAATATGAGAAGTACATCCGATAATATCAAGGGCATTATGGGTAAGATAACTGATGATACAAGCAGACAGGCAAGTGAAACTGAGCGCCTTGTAAAATGTCTTAAACGGAAGTGTACATAATATCACTGAGATATCTGAAGAAAGTCAGGATAATAGAGTAAAAAAATAGAAGATGCTATGAAGGGTATCGAGGAAAGCTTTGCAGGAGTTAAGAAGACTGCATCAGAGATAAACGGAGTTCTTGACGGACTTGGAACAATCAGAGAAAGTGGTGCTGAGCTTCAAAAATGATGCAGACAAGATGGTTCAGATTGTATCCATAGTTTCGGGTATAGCAAGCCAGATTAATCTTCTCGCACTCAATGCTTCCATAGAGGCGCAAGAGCAGGAGAAGCAGGAAAAAGGCTTTGCAGTAGTAGCAGAGGAAGTAAGAAAGCTTTCAGTAGAGACAGACAAGGCTGTTGAGGAAATCAACAACAACCTTACAGGCTTTGTATCTAAACTATGAAAGAAGTAGTATCAGGTATAGACAACCAGTATCAGGTACTTGCAGCAGAAAAATGAATCGCTTGATAAGGCTGTAGAAACCTCACAGGTATCAAAATGACAACCTTCAGGCAGTATCTGTGCTTATGATTGACAACTCTAAGAAGCTAAACGAGTGAGGCAGAGTCCATCACAGAGCTTTTTTTGAGAATATACAGACACTTATCTCAATTGCTGACGAGAATTCATCAGCCGTAAGCGAGGTAAATGGCAGCGTTGGACTCTATGTAGAGCAGATTAAGGAGCTCACACCAGATTGGCGTATTCGACACTATGATTGAAGAGTTCAAGAACAGCTTTAAGCAAGTATCATACCCTGATTAACCACAAAAAGAACCGGAGCAGATATTGTATGAAAAATATCGTGGCAGACCTTAGGGAAAAATATTGTAGATAATTGATTGTTTAGTTTGTCTCACTTTGCATTTCCACAGCGCCGAGTGAGAGGAGGGCTATATTTTTTCATGACAGGGTATTGATGACATGGAAACAGCAAAGATGCTTTTCATGAGTATTTATAATAAAGTGCATCTCGTTGAATGTTATTATATTTGTGCTAGAAAAAGTAAAACAATATATTTTAGGAGGATTTTAAATGAAGATTAAAACAAGGATGTTGCTTTTTCATTGCATTGTCCTATACTTATGGCTATTCTGCTTATTGGTGGAAGCTCTTATGTATATTCAGAGCAGGATGGTGACGACCTAGCAAGAGTGAGATGCTAGAAACAGCTAAAAAATATGGCTCAAACATTAGAGACATTCATTGCTAAAAAGAAATTGCAAATGTAGATATGCTTTTCAGATAGTATTGCTTTGTCTGACTTAACTGACAAGAACTTTATAAATGAATTGATTATGTAACTGATAAGAACAGTGAAATTCTTGCGGCCTTCTGCAGGATTTTCAGATAAGAGCTTTTTAATGGAAGCCAGATGGATGTACCTGCAGACTATGACCCCTACAACCAGAGACTGGTATGGTGATTCCATGAAATCTGATCGCCCTTATGTATCCATTCCTTACACTGACGCAGCAAGTGTGAGATACTGTAATTACAGTTTCAGACCCAGATTAAAAAAGATGGAAAAGGCTATAGGTGTTCTTGGATTTAGATATAACAATGAAGACTATAAAATGAGCTTGTAAACGGTATTAAGCTTTATGATACAGGCTTTTGCTTACATCATTGACAGTGAAGGATATATCGTATCCTATAAGGACTACGAGCCTTCTGAAGAGTTTGGTAAAATAGAAGATGGAAGTAAAGCGGACTTAGTAGATACCATTCTTGAAGGCGATGATGAGACATTTTACTCAGTAGAAGATGGTATAAAGAGAGTAAATTCTAAGTATGGCATAATAGGAACTGACTGGACATTGGTAGTAAGTGTTCCTGAGTCAGAAGTTATGGGAGAAGTACATAATTTAAGCCTGTTTATGATAGGTATTGGCGCTTTCTTCTTCGTACTTATCTTAGGTCTTCTCCTTTGGATAATCAAGTCTATCACAAGTCCTATCGCAGCACTTGGAAAGGACATGGAGAAGCTTGCAGACTATGATTTCAGTGAGGAAGTTAAGTCAGGCATCAGCAAGAATTCAGGAAGAAAAGACGAAATTGGCTCTATATCAAGAGGCACTGAGAAGGTAGTAGAAAGACTTAGAGACATCGTACTTAACATCAGAGAGGTGTCAGGTCATATTCACGATGTATCTGATGAGATTGCAGACAATGCAAAGAGTACAGCAAAAGCTTCTGATGAGCTTACCAAGGCAGTTGACGGTATCTCTATAGGGGCTATGCACCAGGCAGAGGATATGCAGAGAGGTACCAAGGCTATGCAGAGCATAGGTGAGGCGCTTAGGGCCAATGAAGAGTCTATGGTAGAGCTTAACAACTCTTCTGACGGTGTATATGATGCCAAGGAAAAAGGGTATATCTGCTATTAAAGACCTTATAAACACTACTGCCAAAGGTTGAAGAATCAGCTTATGAAGGTGAAGTGAAGTTATAGTAAGAACTGATGAAGGTGCGAAGAAGATAGATGAAGCAAGTACAATGATTAAGTCAATTGCAGGACAGACCAACCTCCTGCACTAAACGCTGCCATAGAGGCTGCCAGGGCTGGAGAGGCAGGAAAGGGCTTTGCAGTGGTTGCTGATGAAATCAGAAAGCTTGCTGAACAGACAGATAAGTTTCACTGAGGAAAATCGTGGTCGTAGTACGCAACCTTTCCGAGAGAACCAGGGAAGCCGTTGACACTATGGAAGAAGTAAAGACAGTCATTGGAGACCAGGTAAACTGTGTAGATGAAACTGAGAAGCAGTTTGTATACATCTCTGACGAGATAGATGTAACCAAGACAATCATCAGCAAAGTTAAATGACTCAGAGAAAGAGCTTGAAAGTGCGAGAGGAGAGCTTTCGAGATAGTTGAAGGACTGGCGGCTGTATCTCGAAGAAAATGCGGCAGCTACATGAGGAATGTCTTGCATCTGTTGAAGAGCAGGCAGCTTCAACCTCCATCATCGAGAGCTCCGCTGAGAGACTTCCTGAGATGGCTAAGGGGACTTGAAGAGGCAGTGCAGAAAGTTTCAAACTGTAATATGCTGCTTGATTTAATAGCAATAGTAGTGCACAAGCGGATGTTTATAAATTTGATACAGGATTGCTCAGTTTAGATTTTAATAATACTTGCAAAAAAATACAGGGTTATGGGCAAATATGTCATAGCCCTTGTTATTTATCGCTAAATGTGATAGATTATTTGTTGGAACATTGTATATATTTCACATAACAATCACATTTACGGAGGTTTACACTATGGAACTAAAGAAATATGAAGAGCTTCTTATAAGCAATATCAAGGCACTTATGAGTGTTGACAGTCCTTCGGGATTTACCCACAATGCTACAGAACTTGTAAAGAAGATGGTAACTGACCTTGGCTACAAATGTACGCAGAACAATCTGGGCAATGTGGTGGTTGAGGTTGAAGGGAGGATGATACTGCTCCTCTTGGCATGTCAGCGCATCTGGATACACTGGGGCTTATGGTTCGCTCAATCAAGTCTAACGGAGACCTTGCTTTTACAGTAGTAGGCTCACCCGTTACACCTAGCCTTGACGGTGAATACTGCCGTATATACACAAGAGAAGGCAAGGTGTATGAAGGAACGGTTATATCTGAAACTCCAGCCAAGCACGTATTTAAGGATGCCAACACCCACCCAAGAGAAGCTGAAAATATGGTTATCCGTCTGGATGAGGTGGTTCGCTCCAAGGAAGATGTAGTGAAGCTTGGCATAGCCGCAGGAGACTTTGTCTGCTACGACCCTAAGACTACCTTTACTTCCTCAGGCTTCCTTAAGTCACGCTTTATAGATGATAAGGCCTGCGCAGGTATCTTCATTACTCTGCTTACCATATTTAAGGAGCTTGGCATTAAGCCAAAGCACAAGACCTACCTCTGCTTCTCAGTTCATGAGGAGATAGGCTACGGTGGTGCTACTCTTCCAAAGGATATGAAGGAGCTTTTGGTAGTGGATATGGGCTGTATAGGAGATGACCTTAACTGCAGGGAGACAGATGTATCCATCTGTGCAAAAGACAGCTCAGGTCCTTATGACTATGACATGACAACCAAGCTTGTAGAGCTTAGCAAAAAGCATAATCTCCCTTATGTTACTGACATCTATCCTATGTATTCCTCAGATGCCATCGCAGCCTGGAGGTCAGGACATGATGTGCGTTGCGCCCTTATAGGACCTGGTGTTGCTGCATCGCACGGTATGGAGAGAACACACATACAGGGCCTTATGGCTACTGTAGAGCTGATTTTACATTATATTCAGTAAGACGGGATTTATAAGCTCTAGACAAAGAAATAAAAAGATGAGGGTGTCATATATTTTGATGCCCCTCATTTTTACAAGAAACTTTACATAGAAAGAAAAACGGGCTGTCTACACCCCGGCAGACAGCCCGTTTGTATTACAAATAACTTCTCCGATATTCTTATACACATCTAAAAGAGATATATGTGTGGCATAAGTTTTTATTCCTCAGTAGGAAGCTCGATTCTTTTTCCTTCTCTACCTTGTGCTTATCGTTATAGATCTTTCTTGATTATACCGATTACAATGGAAAGAGCAAAAGAGTGAAAGGAGACCTACGAAAAAGCTTCTGTGCTCCACCTGAAAGTGTACCACCTACATAAGAATAAACGATGGTTGCAGGAAGCTGACCTATACCTGTAGCAATAAAGAAAGACCAGAAGCCCATATTGGTAAGACCTGCACCGTAGCTACGAAAGTCAAATGATACGAAAGGAAGGAGACGGCAGATTAAGATTGCATATTTTCCATATCTTTCAAAGAATACGTCTACGCTCTCCATAGCACCCTTACTGGTAAGCTTTTCTACCACATCTCTACCAAGTGCTCTTGCAAGGAAGAAGCAGAGTGCTGCACCCTACCATTGCTGAAGACCAGGAGAGAACTGCACCCTCATACCCAGCCGAAGATGGCTGCATTTGAAAGGGTGATGAGGAAGGCAGGGATAGGAGCCGCTATTGACTGGAGTATCATAAGTATGAATGAAACTACAGCGGTAAGAGGACCGAAATGACTTAAGATACTCTATAACTACAGTTGTATCAAGCTTTGAAATGGTAGCAAAAGCAGTATTGAGATTATTTCTAAAGTCTGCAAAAGCAAAGTAAACGATGAAGAAGATTACAATGCCTGCAATAGCAATATATCTAAGCTTCTTTCTCTTACTCTTGATTTCACGAATTTCTCTTCGCTCTTTTTCTTCTCTGAGGTCGCTAAGCTTTAGCTTCTTTTCTTTGATTTCCTTAGCTCTTCTTTGGTATATATCTTCTGATATTTACCGAGTGTAAGGGTTATGTAGATATTTATGATATTTACAACCACTACAGAAGATGATGAAAAAGGCACCTTCATTGCGTTAACTGATACGTTTGGTGGTAAACTAAGCGCTTCTTTAGTTAGTAAAGGATATTTGGGTATCTTTACCAAATATAAGTGCCATCACGATAAGAATACCTTCATAGATGAAGAAAAGGTATTTTGTTGTGATATTGTTGAATGCAATACCAAGCATGATACCGAAGGCAACAGGTATGTACATAACCAAAGCAAGGTTAATCATCATCTGCAGCTATTACTAAGTGAAAATAAGATACTGAGGATGTAAGCTATAGGTAAGCTACATAGTAGCGTTGTAAAATATGGCTCTTAACTTTCTCACAATGTCCTCCTTTTTAGAAAGAAGCCACAGACATGCAGTTTAGTGCAAAAAGGCTAAATTGGCTCTGCCTGTGGCATTGGTTATTAAATTACTCTCGAGTGTATACTTAACAGCTACATAAGTTCCATCTTCAGGAAGAATATCAGCATTACCGGTAAAGCCAACCTCTCCTCTGGTCTCAACGGCGCCATATGTATAAGTAGTATTTGAAACGATACCTACAGGACAAGAATCAAGGCAGGATAAGCATCCTGTGTTCTTAGCTTCTGCAGTCTTGCGGTTTCCGCCAAATCTCATTTCGATAGGCTTTTTGTTGCTGTCGATAATTACTTCGTTGTAGTCATAGTACTTACCTGCACCGTTCCAGGTAACTTCACACTTGATAGGATCTCCTCAACGTGAGTGGTTTCCTTTATTGTCTACAGACATGTTGCCGCCTTCTTTTGCACCGATTGCAATGAGTGCATCATAGAAATCAAGGGCAGTGCCATAAGCTGTGAATATTGACTTTGTACCGTTACCGCCATCCTTAAATACAGATGCGTGTCTGGTTGGCTGTGTAAAGTACTGACCGCTTTACACCACATAAAAACTGTAACCGTCTTAGCTTCCTTGTCAATCTTAATTGGGTTAGCAAGAGATACGCCATCTACTTCATCAGCAGCGGCGTTAGAAGCTGTGCTTTTTGCAGCACTTGCTGTACTTGAAGCCTTGCTTGAAGTAGCAGTGCTTGTTGTAGAAGCAGCAGTGCTTGAAGCCTTAGCTGAAGCAGTGGTGCTTGAAGTCTTGTTTGCACTAGACTGTCCGCCACAGCCTCACGGTAAATACCATGGTTGCACAAAGAAGTGCTGCCATCAAGAGTCTTTTTGGTTTTCATTTTTCTTTCCTCCGTTCTTTTTCTCTTTAGTGAACAACGGCTCTTTAAATATATAAAGCCTATACAACTAGAGGATTATAACATACCTTATGAAAAAACATATAAAATATGAAAAACTTATTGTAATTTTCTGATAAATGCATACAATTATAGATAAAAATCTATTTGAATAATAATATAGCAGCGTGTAAAATGAAAGGGAATGCCTGTAGATATCTCTTGTTATATGTAAGAATACAAGATGTTTTCAGGAGCAAAAACATAAAAAGGAGAAATAAAATGAAAAACAGTAGCGTCAATGCTAAGTGTAGTCTTAGCTGTGGGCTTACTTTACAGCCTGTGGCTCTAGTGCAGGAAATACTGCCAAGTCATCTGCGGCAAAGTCATCTGCAGTGAAGTCAGAAGCGGTGCCTGCAAGTCAGGTAAGTCAGATAGTTACAGGCTCTAATGCCTCAGCGTCTGCTTCACAGCAAAAAGTAGAGGAAGTTGCAAAGACCAAGGTATTTGTAAGTCCTGAATGGATTAAGTCAGTGATGGACGGGGCCTCAGGAAGAGAGTAAGGACTATGTTATTCTTGAGGCTGCCTGGGGAGAGACAAGCGACGATAAGGCTTATACAGAGGGACACATACCAGGTGCGGTCTCATAGGAACACTGACTACATAGAGTCTGATGAGCTCTGGAATATCCGCTCAGCAGAAGAAATAACAGAGCTATGAAGAAGTATGGTATCACAAAGGATACAACTGTAATTACCTATGGAAATACACCTGAAATAGCTGCTGATGACAGGGTGGCACTTACTATGCTTTGGGCAGGTGTTGAGAATGTAAAGGTACTGACGGTGGTATAGATGCATGGAAGAAAGCAGGCTATGAGCTTGAGACCAGTAAATGAGCCAAAGGCTACGGACAAGGAGTTCGAGTAAAGATACCTGCTCATCCTGAGTATATCTTAAGTATCGACCAGGTAAAGGATAAGCTTAAAAATGATAAGAACTTTAAGCTTGTAAGTATCCGTTCAAGAGATGAGTTTGAAGGCAAGACCTCAGGCTATAGTTACATCGACAGGGCAGGGGAGCCTCTTGGAGCTATCTGGGGACACGATACAGATGACGGCTCTTATAATAATCCGGACGGAACTGTAGTTGGTATCGATAAGGTAAATGAATACCTTAAGGAGTCAGCGCTTCTACTGATAACGAAATAGCTTACTACTGTGGCACAGGCTGAGAGCTTCCATACCATTTCTTATTGAATACGAAAATGGCAAAAAGAATGTAAGCTTTATATGACGGTGGCTGGTTCCAGTGGCAGAAGGACGGTGAGAACCCTGTTCAGCTTGGAGCACCTGGAAGCAAAGACTACAAGGAAGTAAAGGTTAAGGACCTTAGTACTGATAAGGCTAAGAACTAACTAGAATAGATTAAAGGGAGCTGTCGGTGGGGAATTTTTATTTAGATGATATAGATGCTTCTAGATAAAGGCTATGTTTTGTAAAGACTTATCTCCACTTGACAGCTTTCCTGTATAGATAACATTATAATCTGATTGTAGGACCTATTATCGTAAGTTTAGTGGGAACGAATATTTATTATCTAATTAAATCGGAGCTGTAAGATGAAGAAAATATTGCTCGTATTACTATATCTCTGTCTCTTTGCTATCACTGGCAGGAACGGGAGTAGTACATTATTTCACAAAGGCTAAGATGGGTATGGCAAGGTATATGGTTTATTTTAATGGGAAAAATAGACGATGCACTCGGGGGAGTAGGAAAAGGGAAGATGTTTCTAGTGGTGCTCATTGTTATTATTTCGTTAATTACTATAAGTCTTATAGTGCTTACATTTAAGAACCTTAGAGGAAGCCTTGTACAAAAGATACCTGCGGATGATAGCCTGTATTATAAATGCATTTTCACTGTTTTATATCATTGCGCTTGATAGAGGAAAGGCAAGAGACTATTATTCTAAAACGGAATAGTATATATAGTTGTCGGAGCTTTGCTTATTATCGCATTGTCGATGAATTTGAGAGGGAAAGATGAAACTAAATAAATCAACGAAAAAGATAATTATATTTTGTACTTATTATAGCTGTAGTCGTAATTGCTAATCATTTCTTAGGGACTATCCTCATATCTAAAGATGGAAAAAGCTGATGGAGCTTAAGACAGTGGTTGCAGACAACTTCCGCTGGCGGCTGTTATCTATGTAGGCAACAGTTGCAGGAAGCGTTCTTCTTGCTCTTCCCTGGGGTCAGCTTTATGATAGCAGCAGGCATACTCTTTGGAGCCTTTTTGGGGACACTGCTTTGTACCCTGGCAGCGAGCATTGCGCAATAGTAGCCTTTTATAGCTGGAAGGTTCTTCCTTAGGGACTCAGATTAAGCCTCATGGCTATGAAGAATAAATATCTTAAAAAGTATCTGTTTTTGACGATATGAAGAAAAACGGTGTCTTTGTACTTATGATAACGAGGCTTGTACCGCTCTTTCCTTTCAATCTTCAGAACTTTGCTTATGGAATCACCGACATAAAGCTGTCTACCTATTCTATATTTACCTTTTATCTTCATCCTGCCCGGTACTGCTATGTATACGGTGGGAACAGCAGGCTTTGCTGACAGTAAGAACAGGGTATTATACATCGGGATAGCGATAGCTCTTGCAGTAGTGGTATTCCTTACAGCCTACCTCTTTAGGAAGTATGTGGTAGACAAGGAGATGCCGGAGGAAATTGCTGAAGAAAACAAGGAAAGCTCTGAGATAAAGTCTGAATAAGAATAAGATGAATCTATAGGGTGAATTAAGAGAAACCTCTGGAATTTCTAAACACATATCGATGAATAATAACTTGAGATAAATAGGAGAAAATTATGGGAAAAATCAAAGCATACAGATGCAAGTAAATGTATAAACTGCCACCTTTGTACCAAGCACTGTTCATTTCTTACTAAGTACGGTATTACTATAGGAGATGTAGACAGGCTTTAGGGAGCTAAATACAGCTGCTTCCTTTGCGGCGAATGTACAAGAGTCTGTCCGAAGGACATAGACGGCAGGCAGATTATCCTTGATATGAGGACTGATGAAGTAAAAGAAGGGCAAGTACGGTCTCAAGCAAAAAGGCTACATGGGGCATTACTTTTTGAGAAGAAGAACTATATCTTTAAGAACTATAGAAAAGGAAAGTCAAAGAGCCTTTTTATTCCCTGGGCTGCAACTTCCCATCTTACTTTCCAAAGACTATAGCCTACCTCTCACAGCTCTTAAAGGATGTGGCAGACATAGATACTGTCTATGACTGCTGTGGTGAAAGCCTATAGCGGAGCTTGGCCTTGTAAAGGAAGAGAATAAGATAATAGACAGGATAAATGACTATATTAAAAGACATGGGATAGAAGAGCTCATTTTGCTCTGTCCTAACTGTTACTATCACTTTGGTGATAGGCTTAATGTGAAGATTACCGTCATCTATGAGAAGCTCGCCGAACTCGGACTTGGCAACAAGATAGATGTAAATGCCGATATCTTCCTGCCTTGTCCTGACAGGGAAAATAAAAAGTGGATGGAGTATCTAAAGCCTTTCTAAGTGGGGTATGGACTATGTAAAGGGTGTACAGTGCTGTGGAATGGGGGACTGCGCCATAGTAAAGGAAAGAGAGCTTTCAGATGATATGCCCAAAAAGCTAAAGGAACAGGGGCACGAAGGGACTTATAAGCTACTGTGGTACCTGTGCAGGAACACTGTCAGGCAGAGGCTGTTCTATGGACCATTTCCTCCCTATGATTCTTGGAACGGGAGAGAAGGCGGATTATAAGAATTCCTGGACGAACAGGGCAAAGACTAAGTTTAAGTAAAATGACAGATATGGAATTGTAATATGATATGGTTGTAATTTACTCCTCACCCCATGTTAGAATAAGAAGTAGCAGATATTGATGTAGAAAGGGGCAGATAGATGAAGGCTTTATATTGTATTTACAAGGATACCTCTGGAACATAAGACAAAGACCCGCCTGTTTCCTACTATACACAAAGCAGTGCGTGGGGCTTCATATTGCTATGCTTAAAGACCTGGCGCGGACTCTAAATGGCCTTGCTGCCTCCATAAAAGTCTATATCTACTATCTTCCTGAGGGAGATGTAAGCCTTATTAAAAACATATTTGGTGAGGATAAGACCTACAGAGAGCAGAGGGGAGAGAACCTTGGAGACAAGATGTATAACGCCATATCCGAGGTCTTATCAGAAGGTGCATCTGCGGTAAGTCTTAGTGGAACTGATATTCCTCTGCTTTCTACAGAGGATATAATAAGCTCCTTTACAAACCTAGAGAATAATGACATAGTCCTATCTCCTACCGAGGATGGAGGCTATTACCTCGTGGGTATGAAGAAGGCTAATAAGGAAATATTTGATATTGAGGGCTATGGCGGAAGCAGTGTATATGAGAATACCAAGCAGAAGATAAAGGATATGGGGCTAAGCCTTGGGACAGGGCAGAAGCATAGAGACATAGATACCAAAGAGGATATAAAGGTTTATTATGATATAATGCGGACTGATGCAGACTTTAGAAAGACTCATACTGCGAAGTTTCTTAAAGAGAAATAAAAAGTATAGCAATAATCATTCACTACATAGTAATGAAGAAGAGACTATCGTAAGCCTTATGAATCAGCTTGATGGGATAAAGGATAGATGTGAGATTGTCTTTGTGGACGGCGGAAGCTACAGATAAGACACTGGAGCTAATTGATGAGAGTAAGTTCAGGCTGCTTCATTCTAAGAAAGGCCGCAACAACCAGATGAACCTTGGAGCACTTAGCGTAGAGGCAGACATTTTATTCTTCCTACACTGTGACAGCGTTTTCTGCCACCTATCCGCTTGAAGAAAATCCTTGACCTGATGGAGAAGTATAGGGCAGGCTGCTTTGGTATAGCCTTTAAGAGCCTTTCTCCACTTATGTTTATCTGCAGGTACATCAGCAATCACAGGGTATTTGACAGGAAAGTAATGTTTGGAGACCAGGGTATAGTCATAGACAGGGATTTGTTTATGGAAATAGGGATGTATCCCCGACTTACCTGATAATGGAGGACTATCAGCCATCCTCACCCTCAAGGAAAAAGGGAGTGAAGCTGGGTATGGCAAGGCATAGAATATACACAAGTGCAAGACGCTTTAAGGGAGGCCCTATAAGGAAGCTAAGGCTTATGTGGAAGATGAACCGCCTTAGGGCGAAGTACCGCAGGGGAGTAAATATAGAAGAAATTTCAGCAATGTATAAGGATGTGAGGTAAGATGGATTATACTACACTTATAAAACCGCTTATAAAAAGCAAGAAATACAGGGAGGGGCTTGACTTCCCTGAAACCATAGAAGAAAAAGTACGAGATGCTTGCCACAGGTGAGTACAATGTGAACCTAGCTTTCACTCATCCGTATCAGGTAAGAAGCTCGTCCTAGGATAAATCAGGGCTCGCAGATGCATCTTGATAAGCAGATTGAATACGAGGCAAATACCCTTGAGGCTCCTTGAGGAACTCAGGAAGGACTCCGAAGCTTTTACTATGTTGATGGCAGTAAAGATACCTTGATAGCGGCATTCTCGTGATGGAGTACCTGCCCGGAGTGGCACTTGACTATCAAAGGACCTAAGGAAGGCAGCAGACATTCTTGTAGACATACACAGGCAGGAATTACCTGTTGATAACGGACTTATCAGGACAGGCACAGGCTTTAGCTTTGTACTCGATGAATGTGAGGAGATGTTTAGACACTATACAAGGAGCAGTCACCTTGATAAAGACATTCATAAAAAGGATAAGGCGTCTTTTGGATCAGGGCTGGGCTATGTCAAGATCAGTGAAAATAAACTTTGATGGAATGTATAGATGCCTCTTATAAATACTGAGCTTAACTCGACCAACTTCTTAATAAACGAAGATGGTAAGAACTACCTCATAGACTGGGAAAAGGCAGTGTACGGCTTCCCTGCCCAGGATATAGGGCATTTCTTAGCGCCAACAAGCACGTTTTGGAAGACTGATATCATCCTCACTAAGAAAGAGATAGATAACTTTATAACCAGGTACTTAGAAAAAGCGGAAAACTACTTTGATACACAGGGAATAAGAGAAGCTATTCGTGCTTTCATTAAGATAAACTGTCTCAGAGGGCTTACTTGGTGCGCAATGGCGTATGTTCAGTATAAGGAAGCAGACAAGGAGATAATGAATAAAAGTACAAGGGAGAAGTTGTCCCAGTATCTGGAGGATGGCTTTATTAGAGGAATAGAAGCCTTATTTAATGAAGGAGAGCTGGAAGATATATAGTAAAGTATACTATATATGATGTATTTATTTGTTTTATCTATTTGACTTTATGTGGATTACTATGTAAGATAATTGAGTTTAACCTATCAAAAGGCTATGAAAAAAGGAGGAATTAATGAAAAAGAAATTATTGGCAGGTATTTTATCACTGGCTATGGTTGTATCACTTACAGCCTGTGGAGCAAAGAGCGATACTGCATCAAGCAAAGCAGCATCATCTGCAAAGAGCACTACAAGCGTGGCTTCCACAAAGAGCACTGCTTCTGCTGCATCTACAGCATCCACAGCTTCATCTAAGACTGAAGGAAGTGACTTTAACAAGCTTGTAGAGGCTGCAAAGGGTACTGAGGTAAGCTTCATGGCTGGGGCGGAGATGATAAGCTAAATGCCTGGCTTGATGAGTATTTTCGCTAAGAGACTCAAAGATAAGTATGATATAACCTTAAAGAGAGTTCCTATGGATATCGACAAGATACTTAGCCAGCTCTCAGGTGAGCTTCAGGCTGGCAAGAAGGACGGCGATATCGATATGATATGGATAAATGGAGAGAACTTCAAGACTGCAAAAGAGAATAACATGCTCTTTGGACCATTTGCAGAGACTCTTCCTAACTTCGAAGCTTATATCAACAAGGATGACAAAGAGACCTACTATGACTTTGCATACCCTATAGACGGCTATGAAGCTCCTGACGGCAAGGCTCAGCTCGTATTCTTAAACGACAGCAAGATTACATCTGAGACTCCTAAGAACACAGATGAGCTTTTTGAATTTCGCTAAGAAGTATAAGGGAAAAGTTACCTATGCGGCTTTTCCTGATTTCACAGCATCAGCCTTTGTAAGAAATGTTATTTACGATATAGTAGGCTATGAACAGTTTGCTGATATGAAGGCAGATAAGGCTACAGTTAAGAAGGCTATAGAGCCTGCTCTAGAGTACCTTAGAAAGCTTAACCCATATCTCTGGCAGGAAGGAAAAGACTTCCCTAGCTGACAATCCAGCAGTAACCAAGATGTTTGCAGATGGTGAGCTTGTTATGGGAATGAGCTATTCAGCCTTTTGAGAAGCTACCAATATTGAAAAATGGTACATTTACAGATACAACAAGAACCTTCCAGTTTGATAAGGGAACTATCGGTAATACCAACTATATAGCAATTGCTTCTAACTCAGGCAATAGCGCAGGTGCACAGGTGGCTATCAACGAAATGATGGATCCCTGAGGTTCAGGCAGACAGATATAAGGTACTTAGAACAATCCCTGTTGTTTCATATGACAAGCTTAACGATGAGCAGAAGAAGGCTTTTGACAGCGTAGACATCGGCAAGGGTGTAATCAGCCAGAATGAACTCCTTTCAAAGAGACTTCCTGAGATGCCTGCAGGACTTGTTCCAATCATCGAAGAAATCTGGAATGAAGAAGTGGTAGGAAAATAATGAAAAACTGACGCCATATTTACTTTTTGGTGCCTCAGCTCCTTTCTTGGAACAGTATTTATTATAGGAATCGTAATCGGAATTACTCAGAGCCTTGGGGTAATTCCGATTTTTGGGTTATATACCCGACACTTATGTACTATAAGGAAATACTGGGAAGAGAGGCAAGCATACAGGCATTTATTTACAGCTTTAAGATAGCGGGAGTATCTGCGGGTTTTGTCCATCCTCATAGGGAATATTTATGTGTTATGTGCTTATAAATACCAAAAAGAAGCGGACTTGTAAACGCTATAGTAAAGCTCCCTATAATAGTGCCACACACCATAGTTGCACTTATGATAATAAATGTAATGTCACAGAATGGACTCTTTAGCGAGGATATTATTTCATCTTAAATATCATAAGCGACCAGAGCCAATTCCCTCCTTATAAAATGACGCGGGCGGAGTGGGGTCATCCTTGCCTATATGTGGAAGGAGGCTCCTTTGTCATTTACTTTGTCATAACTCTTATGGCGGCAATCAGCAGCAACCTCGGAGAGGCGGCTATAAACCTTGGTGCAAGCAGGCTTACAGCCTCATAAAGGTCAGCCTTCCGCTTTGCATAGGCAATATTTCTAAGCGCCTTTCTCATAATCTTTGTCATGCACTTGGAGCCTATGAGCTCCACAAATCTTAGGGGCTACCCTGCCAAAGGCTCTGCCTATACTTAGTTACATAGAGTTTCAAAAGCCTGACCTTAGGCTCCGCCCTTATGCAATGGCTTATAACGGCGTGCTTACGGTAATCTCGGTATTTGCAGCCATTGTTTATTTCAGACTGATGAAGAAGAGCAGTGAGAGATATGGAGGGCAAATGAAAAGAAATAATATATTTGGAAAGATTATAGTAATAATATTTTCACTTGTAGTCATCCTCCCAATTCTTCCCCTTTTTATGTGGGTATTTACGGAAAGATTTACCTGGCCTTCACTCTGGCCTCAGGCTTTTTCACTAAGAGCTATAAACAGCCTTATAAGGATGAATTCTGAGCTGATGAAGACCTTTGCATTAAGCATAGTGCTATCTCTAACTGTAGCGGCTATTTCAGTTGTTATAGGGCTTATGACTGCAAGGGCACTTAGCTTTTATGAATTTAAGCTTAAGGGAGTGGTTAGCTTCTTGATTATGTTTCCTTTTTCTTGTACCCACCACGGTATTTGCAATGGGTATACAGGTAACCCTGCTTAGGATAGGACTTGCAGGTAATGTATGGGGAGTAATTCTCTGCCATGTAATTTACTCAGCTCCATACGCAACAAGGCTTATAGAAGAGGGGACAAGGGCTCTGTCTCTTAAGCTTGAAGAGCAGGCCAGGGTGCTTGGATGTTCACCTATGAAGGCATTTTTAAGATGAGCCTTCCAGAACCTTGTGCCTGTCATCCTCTCAGCCTTTACTATATGGCTACCTCATTTCCTTTTAGCCAGTACTTTCTGACTCTCCTAATCGGAGGCGGAAATGTCAATACCTTTGCGGTAATTATGGTGCCTTACATTCAGGGCGGTGAGAGAAACTTTTGCGAGCATATACAGTCTGGTCTTCATTATAGTGACTGTAGTAATATTTGCAGTCTTTGACAGACTGGCAGAAAGCTCTTTCCTATGCGGAAATAGAGTATCACAGGTAGGTGAAATATGAGTTTAAGTGTAAAAAGGATTGAATGTAAGCTATGGGAAAAACCACATACTTAAGGATATCAATCTTGAGATAGAAAAGTGGTGAATTTGTCTCCATACTTGGGAAAAAGTGGCTGTGGCAAGACCACCTCTTATAAAAGAGTATAGCCGGGCTATTGGAAACGGACAGCGGAGATATAAGCATCTTTTGATAAGAATGTAGCTGCTCTTCCTCCTGAAAAGGCAGACGGTGATAGTATTTCAGGACTTAAGGCTCTTTTCCTCATATGAATGTAGAGGATAACATCGCCTCTTATGAAGCTTAAGAAGATGGACAAGGCAGTAATCAAAGAAAAAGGTCGATAGGCTTTTTAGCTCAGGTTAGGCTCTCGGGCTTCGGAAAGAGGAAGGTAAGCAGGCTTTCGGGAGGACAGATGCAGAGGGTGGCACTTGCCAGAGCCCTGGTAGCCGAGCCTAAGCTTCTCCTCTTAGATGAGCCATTTGCAAGCCTTGATGAAGACCCTCAGAAAGGAAATGGGAGAGCTTGTAAGAAGGCTTCACAGGAAAAATGGCATAACAACTGTGATGATAACCCATGACAAAGAGGAGGCTATGGAGCTATCTGACAGGCTTGCCCTTATGGAAGAAGGGAGAATCCTTGCCATTGACAGTCCTGAGAGGCTGTATAACAGTCCAAAAGATGAGAAAATTGCAGCTATGTTAGGGCGATGTGAACCTCTTTTTGCGGCAAGGTGGAAGGAAACACCTTTCACATCTGATATAATTAGCTGAAAACTGATAAAAGCCGGGAAATATAAACCCTTCTTCGTCCAAGCGAATTAGATGTGGATAACAAGGGAGAAATTGGGGATAAAGGTCAGCTTTAAAGCAGATATCTTTTGGGGAGAGATTACCGAGCTGCTACTTGAGGCAGAAGAAAATGAATACAAGGTAAGGCTTCCTTACGGAGAATTTACCAAAGCAGAGATTAAAAACTGCGATGAACTAAGGCTTATAAGCAGGAAGAACAATGATTTTATACTTTTGGAGGAATAGGGATGAAAAATAATATTTGACTGTGACAATACTATAGGTGTAGAAAACTGCGATGTGGATGATGGCTTAACTCTTCTTTATCTATTGGGATGCAAAAGATGTTGAAATCTTAGGAATTACAAACTGCTTTGGAAATAACGAGACAGAGACAGTCTATGCCAGCACACTTAGCTTTCTTAAGGAAATAGGAAGAAGTGATATAAAGGTATATAAGGGAGGCCTTGCGGCAGAGGATTATGAAAATGAAGCGACTGACTTTATAGTAGATACGCTTAATAAAGAAGAAGAGGTACATATACTTGCAACAGGCTCTCTTACTAATATTGCAGGAGCTCTTGTGAAGGATGAGGCGGCTTTTAACAAGGTAAAAATCCATCACCCTTATGGGAGGAATAACATCCCCTTTAGTCGTAGGTGGACTTACAATCAATGAGTTAAATTTTCTCTGTGGATTATGAGGGCTACATTCAAGGTATTAACTCTGGAGTGCCTATCAGTATAGCTACAGGAAACAACTGCCTAAAGGTAATATTCGAGGTGGAAAAATTCAAGGAGAACCTGCTTTCTTTTGGTACTGAGACAGGCAAGTACATAGTTGATAAGACCAATTACTGGTTTGAGAGAAATGAAAAAGAAATACGGTATTAAGGCCTTTGTAACTGGGATGTAACTGCCGGTTCTTACCTTGTGAGTCCCTAACAATTTCACTGATGACATAGCTTATTACAAGCTCTCCAAAGAAGACCTTAAGACAGGCTTTCTTAGAAAGAGTGAAGAAGGAGACCATAACTCTGTGTTAAATCTTCCACAGATAACTGATGAGGAAGGCTTTGTAAGAGAGTGTACAGAGGATTTAAAGAGGCGGATATAAAGTTATAGAAGCCTGGATAGGATGTAAACTGATTTTGATGTCCACATCATTTGATAAAGAATATATAAACTCCCACAGTCAGCTGAAGTCCTAGCTGATTTTGGGAGTTTATTATATGTAATGGAATTTCTATTGGGCTGCTTATATTTATTTGACTGATTCCAAGGTAAGTGCAAAACTAAGTTGCTTTTTAGTTGGAAAAATACCACAAGTACTTTGACACAAAACTCCTTG
>BNJV01002349.1_pt1 | contig 55047 bp, 87 predicted proteins | sample 8540591 | NCBI WGS metagenome assembly BNJV01 (sample SAMD00202457, study PRJDB9452) | human saliva metagenome | host: Homo sapiens | reverse complement strand
CGAGGTTTCCCAAACCTTTTTCCAGCAGTAAAAACGCGCTGTGCGGCGATGAGAGCGGCACCGGTATTGCGCAGCAAGGACGACGGGCGCGGGCGATATTGGCGGCCGCACCAAAATGCTCGCGTGGTTACTCCGTGGTAGGACAGGTTCGGTTGGTTGAAGGTTCGGTCAAAACGCGGATTACCTGCCCGTGGATTGCCGCCGTCGATATGGCCGCAATCGTTGTGCCGTGCCGCCGATGTATTTAGTCGGCGATTGGATAACGATGTCGGCGCCGTGTTCGATGGGACCAGCGCGTGGACGTAGCGACGGTGTTGTCCACATCGGTGGCGGTCCTTGGAGCGTGTGCGGCTTGGGCACGTGCCTGAATATCGACGACATTGATATGGCGATTGCCGATGGATCGCAATATTTTCAGCTTTGCGGCTGTCGGTATTGGCGGCGATTTCTTCGGGTTTGGCAGAACTCGATAGCAGCGCGCTTCTATGCCTTGGCGCGGCAGGCTGTGGGCAAAAGAAATTGTATGCCCGCCATAGAGGGTTTTGCTGCGATGATGTTGTCGCCTGCTTCGACCAATGTTTGAACGGCATAGTGAGTGCCGCCATACCGCTGGCAACAGCCAATGCGGCAATGCCTCCTTCAGACGGGCGACACGTTCTTCCAAAACGGCGGTGGTCGGATTCATGATGCGGGTGTGATGATTGCGCCCTGCAACGTCAGGATTGAACAGGTCTGCGCCATGCGCGTGTTGTCGAAAGTGTAGGACGTGGTTTGGTAAAATCGGGACGGCAGCGGATTTGGTGGTCGGTCTCGGATTGATAGCCTGCGTGTGGGGCGATAGTTTCGCTTTCATATGAATATCCTTGCAGTGAATTAAACATTGATAAATAGGCCGTCTGAGACGTAGATTGTTTTTCAAGACGGCCTGTTTCTGCTTTATTGCGAGGTATTGTCTTCTGTTGTTGCGTTTGCCTCAGTAGTGTTTTTCTTCACCTGAAGCCGCGGCGCGTCTTCCGGTTCTTCCGCTACCCGCTCAAGGCTGACCAATTGCTCGCCTTCGTCCAGATTAATCAGGCGCACGCCTGCTGCGGCGCGGCCGGTTTCGCGATTTGTTCGACTTTGGTGCGGATGAGGACGCCGCCGCTGGTAATCAGCATCGGGTCGTCGGTTTTCGCCGACCAGGTTGCGGCGACCAAAATCGCCGTTGCGCTCGCCGGTATGATGGCGATATTGCCTTGTCCGCCTTTGTTTTACGGCTGTAATCGGCAATCGGGGGTACGTTTGCCGTAGCCGTTGGCGGTGGCGGTCAATACGCAAATCGCTTTGCGCGGCTTCAGGTGCAAGGTTATCAGGCTGACGATTTTTGCCGTCGGCAGGCAGGGCGGCATACCGCGCAGGCCGCCACTGCCGCGATCGGGACGGACGCACACCGTGTTTGCCGCTTGGCGGGGCGTTTTCGTTGTCGGCCGGTTTCGTCTTCGAGGGTCGTCTAAAATTTCGGTTTCGATGTCGGTATCTTCCGCTTCGTCGTTACCGGATCCCAGATTCGTTAAAGCGGATGGCTTTGCCCAAGTTGGAGAACAGCATGATGTCGTCCGATCCGCTGGTCTGCGCACACTTTCGACGAGGTAGTCGCGCCTTCTGAGGCGATGGCTTTTGATGCCTTGGCTGCGGACGTTTTAAATGCCGAAAGCTGGACTTTTTCACCATGCCTTGTGCGGTGGCGAAGCAGACGATACGGTCTTCGGGGAATTCGCGCACGGCGAGGATGAGCCTGACTTTTTCGCCTTCTTCCAGCTGGATGACGTTGTTAATCGGACGGCCGCGGCTGTTTCTGACCGCCTTCAGGCAGTTTGTCAGAACCTTAATCCAGTGGCACTTACCGAAGTTGGTGAAACACATCAAACAGTCATGCGTATTCGCAACGAACAAGGTTTTCGATGAAGTCTTCGTCTTTGGTCGCGCCGCCTGTTTGCCGCGTCCGCCGCGACGCTGCGCCTGATAGTCGGTGGTCGGCTGGAGTTTGATATAGCCGCCGTGGGTCAGGTAACGACCATTTCACGTTGCGGAGATCAGGTCTTCATCGGCAATGTCGCCGCCGAACGGGTTGATTTCGCTGCGGCGCTCGTCACCGAGGGAGTGGTTTTGGTTTCTTCCAATTCTTCGCGGATGATTTGGGTGATGCGTTCAGGCTTCGCCAAAATGTCCAAATAGTCGATGATTTTTGCCATGATGTTTTGTAGTCGCCGACAATTTCTTCTTGGTCAAGGCCAGTCGGGTTGCGCAGGCTCATGCGCAGGATGGCGTCGGCCTGGATTTCGCTCAGATAATAGCCTTGTTCCTGTAGCCGAGGGTTGGCGGGCAGGCCTTCGGGGCGTGCCATGCGCAGGTCGAGGTCGGTACGGCTCAACATATCTTCCGCAAACCGCTGCGCCATGCGCGGGAGAGCAGTTTTCTTTGGCTTCGGGCGCGTCGGCGGATTCTTTAATCAACCGAATCATCTCGTCGATATTGGACAGTGCGACCGCTTTACCTTCGGCGATATGACCTTCATGACGCGCTTTTTCCAGGCGGAACAGGGTGCGGCGGGTAACTGACTTCGCGGCGGTGGCGCAGGAATTCCGCCATCGTCAGTTCAATAGGCGCGGCTGACCGTCAACCAAAGCGACCATGTTGATGCCGACAGCTGTCTTGAAGCTGGGTGAGTTTATAGAGTTGGTTTAAAACGACTTCGGCGTTTTCGTTACGCTTCAATTCGATAACAACGCGCATACCGGATTTGTCCGGATTCGTCGCGCAGGTCGGATACGCCTTCCAACGTTTTTCGCGCACCAGTTCGCCGATCCACCAGCTTTGGCTTTGTTCACCTGATACGGAATTTCGTCGATGATGATGGCTTCGCGTTCGCCGTTTTTGCCTATGGGTTCGATATGGGCTTTACCACGCATGACAACGCGGCCGCGACCGGTTTTATAGCCTTGCGCACGCCGCTCAAGCCGTAGATGGTTGCGCCGGTCGGAAATCGGGCGCTTGAAGGATGTTGATCAATTCGTCGATTTCGGTTTCGGGTTCATCCAAGACCAGACAGGCGTTGATGGTGTCGAGTAGGGAGGTTGTGCGGCGGAATGTTGATTCGCCATACCAACGGCAATACCGGACGAGCCGTTGACCAACAAGAGCGGGGAAGCGGGTCGGCAACACCAGCGGCTCGTGTTCGCTGCCGTCGTAGTTCGGACCGAAATTGACGGTTTCTTCGATGTCCGCCAACATTTTCGCGGGCGATTTTCGCCATGCAGTTTCGGTATAACGCATCGCCGCGGCACCGTCGCCGTCAACCGAACCGAAGTTGCCCTGACCGTCGATTAAGACGTGCGCATCGAAAAATCCTGCGCCATGCGCACGATGGTGTCGTAAACGGCGTAATCGCCGTGCGGATGGTATTTACCGATGACGTCGCCGACGATACGCGCCGATTTTTGTGAGGCGGCGTTCCAGTTGTTTTCAGTTTCTGCATGGCGTAAAGCACGCGGCGGTGCACGGCTTTCAAACCGTCGCGCACATCGGGCAGTGCGCGGCCGACAATCACGCTCATGGCGTAATCGAGATAGCTTTTGCGCATTTCGTCTTCAAGGCTGACGAGGCAGGGTTTCGAGTGCGAATTTATGGTCGTTGCGGATAGTTGCGTCGGTCATGGTTGAATTTTATAAAAGAAATTTCGCCGAATTTTAACATAAATGTATGCGGGTGTCGTCCCAGGCAAGCAGGGGCAGCTGTCTTTTAAAGCGGGGTTCATTCAACTTCCGCCACGGTAGTACGGCATCCCTTCTCAAGGGAAATAAATTTTTAAGCCAATGAAACATTAAAGCAAATCATGCCCTACACCCGCAATGGCCATCCCCGCTTTATTTTCCGTTCAACCGTCCCTACCGATGCTCACAAAAGTCGAAATTTAGTAGTAGATTAAATTTAAATCAGGACAAGGCGCAGATAGTACAAATAGTACGGGCAAGGCGAGCCAACGCTGCGCTGGCTTTAAATTTAATCCTCTACTATCGTCCATACGCTGCCGATGCTCACTCAATCACGCCTAGTATCTGTAATATTTGCTATATATACAAAGACCGTCTGAAAAACATTCTGGATGATTTTCAGACGGCCTTTAACCAGCCCGCAAACCGGTTACTGGGCACAAGCAATAAACTTTCACTATAATTCCGTTTTCATTGTTGTTGCCGAACAACCGGACACATAAAAATCGCGGCTGCTGAACCCGATTTTCCGAAACAAAAGTTAGAAAGTAGTAATGGACAATCTAGACCGAAGCCGCAACCGTGCATGGCGGCGACATCGGCAAAACGACCCAGCCATCGCGTACACGGCAAAAACCGCTATGAGGGCAAGCCTGAGAAAAAGTGGGATTTGATGTATTTCCGCAGGAATAAAGTCAAGCGTGCGCAAAAACTGAGCTTTGTTTACCCTTCAGGCAGCATGAATTTGAAAACCGAATGGTTTGATTAACCCAAAAACACATTTCGATTTCATCGAGATGATTTTTCACGAGGCGGATATTTTTCCGCCTAATTTCTATGAACGCACTTTTATTTGCAGCCGCAACCAATGGCGCAGCCCCACTGCGGAGCTTTGTGTTTCGGCGTTACCCAGATCATCTCAAACCCGTTCCCGCAGGCACAAGCCCCAATGCGCGGCACACTGTTTCTGCCGCCGACATCGCATGGCGGATAAGGTTTTGTCATGGAGCAAAAAGCACAAAAACCGCCTGTCGGCACAGTTCCCGCGCTTTGCGGCACAAAGAAATCATCGTATTGATATTCCCGATGATTACCGCTATATGGACGAAGATTTGATTGGGATATTGAAGGAGTGTCGAACATTATTTGCCCAAATAGCAATATAGTTGAAATACAAAAGCGTCGTCTGAAACACGCAACATGGTTTTAACTTCGTTGAAGCTGCGTTTTCAGACGGCCTTTGCTGCGAATTAAAACGTGCCCGCCTTGACCAAACGTTGCGCGTAATACGGCTTTGCTCAGGCTTTTGGTCTGGTACCGTGCTGCCGGAACGGGGGCGTGAAGGAATTTTTCCGCCGCCTGAAGTAAAGGCCTCGACGTGCGAAATGCCCGATCCGGAGGTGTTGAAAAATACTCAAATCGCCGGTTTGCAGGTCGCGCGTGCTGATGGTGCGCGGGCTGGCGGCGCCATATCGCGCGAACTGCGCGGCAGGTCCACGCCGAGGGCGTTTTGTAAAACATATTGGATCATGCCGCTGCAATCCGAATCCGGTATCGGTGCTGCCGCCCCCAGCGGTAGGGTGTGCCGACCAAACCATGCCAGCAGCATCAGTTCCCGCCCGCCGGCCGTGCGGTTGATGTGGCCTGATGCGGATGTTTTTGAAGCGTTTTGCAGCCTGTGGTTTTGTGTTTGGTTTATGGCTGCTCGGTTTTGATTTTTCCACCGCGCTGCCGCCGCAGGCGGAGAGTCCGAATGCGGCGGCAGCCAGCAGTATGAGCAATGCTTTGTTCTTCATCATTCTCAATCGTTTATTTTGCATTCAGGCCGTCTGAAGGCGCGGTTTCAACGAAGTGAAATCATCCTCCGGCCAAAATCAGGTTTCAGACGGCCTCTTTTGCCTCTTCCGCCGCTTCGTAGGCTTCAACGATGCGCTGCACCAACGGATGACGCACCACGTCCTCACTGGTAAAGGTGGAATACAGCCCCTTCCACATCGCGCAGTTTTCTCCTTGGAGTCCTTCAGGCCGGATTTGATGTTTTCGGCAAGTCGATTTGGCTCCGAAATCGCCGTGATGACGGCTTTGGCACCGCGAAAGCCTATGCGCGGTCAGAACATTTTCATTTGTTCGGGCGTGGTGTTTTGCGCCTCGTCCAGAAGTCACCATACCGCGCCGTTGAGCGTGCGGCCGCGCATATAGCTTCCAATGCGGGCACTTTACTGTCAAGGCTGCGCGCAACAGTTTGGTCATTACGCGGTCGAAAACCCATCACGTCGTGGCCAGCGCGTCATGCAGCGGGCGCAGGCGATCGACTTTCTGCGTCGGGTCGCCGGGCAGGAAACCCCGGTTTCGCCTGCCTTCGACTGCGGCTGCGCACCAGCACGATGCGCGTTCGATTTGGTGTTTTTCCATCGCATCGACCGCGGCGGCCACCGCCAGATAGGTTTACCCGTACCTGCGGGGCCCAGCCCGAACACGACGTCGTGGTCAGCAAAGGCGCGGATGTAGCCGTTTTGAGCGCGGGGTGCGCGCCCGCCTGCGCTGCCGCGTTTTGGTTTGCAGGTGGTGTGCAATACTGTTGTCCCGCCGCTGCCTGGCGTGCCATTCCGCATCGGCCGTTTTGCCGCCACGGCCGCCAACTGGATGTCGTCCTCGTTCAAATCCCGGCCCTCGCCAACCGCCAATTCAATCAGCGACGGCGGCCTGCGGGTATAATTTCCGATAAAGGTAAAACGTTCGAAACGGCGGCTGATTTGGATGTCCGAGCTTGCCTCAATGGGCCAAATGGGCATCGAGCGGCCCCTGTCAGGCGTTGCAGGACGGTGTTGTCCATGTCTTCGAATTGCAGGTGCACGGTTGGGTCATAACAATCGTGAAAAATCGGTTAGCGGAAAACGACGGCAAAATATGGACTGTTTAGACAGGGAAAATCAAGTTTAAAAAGCCGACAATCATTTTGGGAATAAATTTATAATGATAATTCCTGTTTACAATTAGATTTGATATTAATATTCACTCAAGCAGCCTGCCCTGCCAAATCAATCAGAAAAATAGGAGAATCCAAGATGAGTTTTCATAAAATACCGCTTCATGCCGTCTGAAACCATTATTTCTCATGATTAGCATCTTAGGCGGTGCCCTGCCGCATGGGCGGAAGGGGACGCTACGACGACAGAAGAAGGGAAACTGGCAGATGTTCAGGTTATCGGCATCCGCGACCGCGACAGCAGCGGCCACAAGTCAAGTCTACACCCCGCGACATCAGCAACCTGTACAGAGGAAAACAGGAAATCGAAACCTCACCGCGGCAGCAGCGTAGCCGATTTTAATCGGCGCATGGCGGGCGTGTTCCAGCGGTGACGCACGTAACAGCGGCGCGCCTGATCCCAACATACGCGGCATCCAAGGTGAAGGAAAAGTCCCGGGTAACAGTAGACGGCACGGAACAGGCAATCAGCGTATGGCGAGGATGAAGGCATATCCAACCGCAACACTACATTGATCCGAACCTTATCAGCAGCGTGCGTATGTGGAAAAGGCGCATCGGCAAACCGCGACATCCGCACGGGCATAGGGCATGGTTCGGTCAGCATGAAAACGCTGGAAATCGACGACGTCGTGCCGAAAAGATCAAAAATTTGGTATGGAAGTCAAGATGGAAACGGGCAACAATACCATCAGCGGAATACGCCCATGCCGAAACTCTGGGGTACGGACTACCGCCGCTATCCGCAAAACCCCTATTCTTTCGACCGCATGGAATGGGCGATTATGCTGATGATAGCGACCGTCAAACACAACGTTTCGGCGGGCGAGGAAAATTATGTTAAAGACAACGCCTTCCGCATTTCAGCCGGTATGCGCGGCGAAGTGTTTGACGGCTTTGATTGCCTACGCACGAGCGCGACGAGCGGCAATTACTTTGCCGGCAGCAGGGCGCAGAACGCTACGGCTACATCTCCGACGCCAGCTCCATAACCGAAGAAGAATTTACCAAAAAGTGGGATGTTCAGCAATATACCGCCAATGTCGGTATGTATTACCATCCGTCCGAGCGAAGTGGGCCAACACATCCCTGAATATGCGCTCATGGCTGGGAAAAGGCACGCTCAAACCGCCCGGCAACCAAAAATACAGCTCGGCATACGCCGCACCCACGCCCGTTTCCGGGAGAAATCATGCCGTACAGCATCCTGTTCGGCAACATCGGTGGAAGCAAACTCAAACCCGACGGTTCAAGCGAAACCAACATGAGCAAGCTCACCAAAGGCACGCTGATGGCGGAATGGCTGCAGGCATGGGTAAAAACAGACCGCCGTCAATCTGGATTATTCTGGAAACCTGAGAACAGCCGCTGGATAGATTTTGAAGGCGGATTTGGGGCACGTTCAACGATTCGCAAACCAACTCCACGGGCGGCTATCCTGCATCGACCCTATTCCTCGACAAAGCATTCAACGACAAATACGCCGAAGACTGGTATTACAAAGGCAAAGAGCCGGAATGGGACAAACTGCCGCCCAACACCAACAACCGTTTTTACCGTTTTCAACGCCGCCGCCTACCGCGCCACAAACTGCTTGGGCATCAATTTTGTCCAACCGCATGAAGCTGGCCGATACACTCGAACTGACCCTGACGGGCGATTACCAACGCGAAAAACTCAAAGGCAGCAGCGACACCAGCTGGATACTCGCCCTGCCGACGACGAATACCGCAACACTGGTGTGGGACGATCCCCTGAAACCACTTTAAACTCAACTTCGCCATGACCATGCCGCGCCAAGGAAAAACGCAATGAATGGAATGTCGGCTTCAACTCAACACGAACCGACGCCGTGGCTGACCCTGAACGCCGGCGGCCGCTATACCGACTACCGCATGACCGATACCTTCGTCCGCGATTATCTCGTCCAAACACCGCGACCGCTTGAAGCAGAAGGCGAATTTAACGTATTGTCTCGAAAAACAGCCGCAATGTCGCCGCCATCGGCAGCAGGCTGGCCACCTCGGAAGAATACCGCGCCCGCATGGATTTGAAAGCCAGATACGAAGCCGCATTGAAAGCCTATGAAGAAAGTCTCGAAGTGGTGCGTGTCGCACGCGGCATGGGACGCATACGACCAAAAATTTTGGGCATGGATAAACACCCTGCCTGTACCCGAATACGCCTGGGCGTTGGAAAATATGCCCGAAGAAACGGAAAGGCGGAACAGCGGCTACCCTGATTTGATCCCGAGGCCGCAAGAGCTGACCGATTTAAGCGAGGAATACAACAATCAACCACACTGCCCGCCAATATAGAACAGGGCCATATGCCGCCATCGACTCGCACGACAGACCCTGCGGCGGGAAACTGCATTTATTGAAAAACGGCGAAAACCCCGTTTCAGACGGCCGTCTGAAACAATTTGCCGAAAAGGCATCAATCAAGCCACCGGAGAAGTCGAAAACAAATACCAAGGCGGCACACTAATCGGTGCAAAAAGCCCCGTTGCCGAATACCGGCACCTGACCGAAGAAGAGCTGCGCAACTCATGGAGCGGCACGCCTCGCCCTCTCATGTTCTCCGCCACCGTCAAACCTCGGGCGACCACACCCGCCTGTTTGCCCGTTACACCGAATTCAAACGCTTCCCCAGCATGTATGAAGGCACATTCGGTTTCGGCAACCACAGCATCGCCAAGCTGTTCAGCATCCCTTCGACCGCACCTCGCTACCCGCTCAAACCCGAACATGCCAAGAATTGGGAAATTTCAGCCACGACTTCACCCGCCTATTGCCCAAAATGCGCTATGCGGACGTTCGCCTGACCTACTTCCACAACAAAACCCGCAACGTCACGACCGCAACTATACCACCTGGCAAATCAGCAATTACGACAAACAAGTCATCAGCGGCTTTAGAGCTGCAAACCCGCTTCGACAACGGCCGTGTCTTCGGCGACTTAGGCGTGGTGCGCAACATGAAAAACGAAGTCTGCGACCACCGCGCCATCGAACAGCAATATGATGTGGAAATGTTTGTCCAAAAAGGACGCACTTTCCCGTGCCTTACTGCCAAAAACGGCGTATCTCACCGGCGGCTGGCTCGATCAACCGCATCCAGCCGCGCTGGTCGGTCGTCGCCAACCCCGGCGGCAGGTTCCTAAATGAAAAACTCGAAATCGGTTCGCGCCTGACCTTCCACAGCCGCGTCGAAGACAAACAACAGCCTCCGCGCTGGCGCGACTACTACCTGCAACGCGACGGCGCAAACAGCACGGCCTTCCGCAGCGACAACGGCAACGCCAACTGGCAGCCCGTTACCGTGGTCGATGCCTGCGTGCGCTGCAAATTCAACAAACATTTCAGCGCAGAGCCGACGGGCGGCAACCTGACCGAACCGCTATTACCTCGACCCCATGAGCCGTTCCCATATGCCCGCCCCGGCCGTACCCTGCGCATCGGCCTGACGGGCAATGGTAACCGCGCAATGCGCCGAAATACGCGGAGTGCCGTCTGAAAACACACTTCAGACGGCCCTTTACAAACCCAGCGCCAAACGACAAAATCCTGCCTTTCCATACCAACCATAACCCATCGGACAACCCCTGCCCGTTACCGTCCGGAGAAACCTCATGACCACCCCTGCATAGCCGCCGTTATCGCCTTCGGCAGCAACCCGGCGAAAGCACCGACACCATACGCGCCTCGCCGCCGAACGCCTGTCTCGACACCCCGGCATTGCCTCGCTCCGCCTGTCGCCGCTCTACCGTACCGCGCGCCCGTCGGCTAGGTACCGACCAACCCGACTTCGTCAATGCCGCCGCCCTAATCGAAACCACGCTGGACGCATACGCCCTGCTCTCCTTACTGCACACCGTCGAACAAGATGCCGGGCGCGAACGCAGCTTCCGCAACGCCCCCGCACCTTAGACTTAGACATCATCGACCACGGCGGCCAAACAAAGGCGACCCGCCCTCACCCTGCCCCACCCCGCGCCCACCTGCGCGCCTTCGTCGATGCGCCCGCTGGCCGACATCGCACCCGACTACCCGCTGCCCGGACACGGCGGCTCACGCGATCTGGCAGAATCCTTGGGCACGAACGGCATCGCACCGCTTACAGAGGCCGTCTGAAAACAAAAATCCCACCGAACAAACGGCTTGGTCGCCAAGCGGCAAAACGTATAATCGCGCTATCCCCAAAATCGCGCCGCATCCGGCCAACCACAAATATAGTGGATTAAATTTAAATCAGGACAAGACGACGAAGCCGCAGACAGTACAGAATAATACGGCAAGGCGAGGTAACGCCGTACTGGTTTAAATTTAATCCACATGCGGGAAAACATATGACGTACCAATCATCGTCGTCGAAGGCTCGATCGGCAGCGGCAAATCCGCCCTTGCCCGCAGGCTGGCCGAATATTTCAACGCCCTCTACCTGACAGAAAGCCCCGAAACCAACCCGTTGCTCGACCTGTTCTGCACCAAAACGCCGCCAACCACGGCCTGGCAACAGAACTGCATTTCCTGATGCGCCGCGCCGAGCCATCGACTATCATCAACGCCGAAGAAACACGCAACGGCCGCGTGGTGGCCGACTTCCGCTGGAAAAAGACCAAATCTTCGTCCCCATCGTCTTGGACGACAACCAACAGGCAAACGAACAAAAACCTGTTTTGGGAAATTAAACACAAAAGTCATGCCCGACATGCCCTTGCCCGACCTCGTCATCTACCTCGCAAACCGGCAACGAAGCGGCACAAAGACGCTTGGTTTCCCGCAATGGCGTCGGCGCGCTGAACCTCATTCCCGTCGGGCTACCTGAACCAAATCCACGAAGAATACCGCCGCTTCTTCCACCTTTTTACGTACAGTCTCGCTGCTGATTACCAACAACGACGACATGGACTTCACAGACAACGACGACCATTTCGAGCTGCTGTTGCGCACCATCAGCCACATGCAGGGCAACCGCCACTACCTCAACCTGAAAGACAATTAAAACAACATGATTACCGTAAACACACTGAATAAAATGAAGGCCGAAGGGCGAAAAATCGCCGCTGTACTCGCTCTATGAAGCTGGCTTTGCCGCCCTGATGGACGAAGGCGGCGTGGACGTACCGGTGGCGACTTCGGGCATGACCGTCCAGACGACGCGATTCCATCCTGCCCGTCAGCCTAAAGCGGCTGTACCACACCGCGCGCCGTCGCACGCGGCAGCAAAAACGCTACGATTAGGCCGACCCTGTCTTCGGCACCTACCAGCAAAGCAAAGAACAGGCCTTCGCCGCCGCCGCCGAACGATATCGCAGGCGCGCATATGGTCAAACCGAAGGCGGCGTTCGATGGCGGAAACTCACCGAATTCCTGCAACTGCGCGGCATCCCCGTCTCGCGCCCACATCGGCCTCACCCCAGTCATCCATGCCTTCGGCGGCTACAAAGTCCAAGCGCGAGGCGACAAAGCGCAAGCCCTGCTCAACGACGCCGTTGCCCACGAAAAGAGCCGGTGCCGCCATCGTCCTGATGGAGGCGGCTGCCGAATTGGGAAAACAGGTAACACAAAACCGTCTCATGCCCACCATCGCGCATAGGCGCGGGCGTCGACTGCGACGGCAGGTTTTGGTCATGCGACACATGCCGGCATCTTCCCGGCAAAACCGCCAAATTCGTCAAAAACTTCATGTCCGGCCAGCCCGATATCCAATCCGCCGTCAGAGCCTGCGTAGAAGCAGTCAAAAACAAAACCTTCCCTGCCGAACACAGCTTCCTTCTAACACTTTCAGACGGCCTCATCCCCATCAAGAGGCCGTCTGAAAACATAAAAACACACCAACCACGCAAACATCATGCCCGAACGGCCCGGAAGTCGAAACTACCCTGCGCGGCATCTCGCCCCACATCACCGGCAAAACAATCGTCCGCACCACCGTCCGCCAAGCAAAAACTGCGCCACACCGTCCCGGCCCGATTTGGACGGTACCTCAACGGCGAAACCGTCCTGCGCTGCACACGGCGCGCCAAATACCCGTGCCCGTCCACCTCCACCACGGCATCCGTGTCATCCACCTCGGCATGTCCGGCAGCCTGCGCATATTTACCTCCGGCAACGCCCCTGACGCAGGAAAAACACGACCATGTCGAAATAGAATTTTCAGACGGCACCATTTACTGCGCTACCACGACCCGCGCCGTTTCCGGCAGCAGTCTCATGGTATCCGGCCCGAAAGAAACCCACCCCCTGCTGCAAAACCTCGCACCTGAACCGCTGGCGACGGCTACCGCCGACTACCTCCACAACGCGCCCTGAAAAACGCCGCAGCCCGATAAAAAGCGTGATGGACGAACAAAACCGTCGTCGGCGTGAGGCAACATCTACGCCAACGAAAGTTTGTTCGCCGCCGGCATCGCCCCAAACCGCCCGCCATGCGAAATCAGCCGCAAGAGCGGCCGCACTGGTACACCACATCCGCGAAACCCTGCGCCGCGCCATCGAAAAAGGCGGCAGCACTGCAGCGACTTCGTCGACAGCGAAGGCAAAAGCGGCTGCTTCAACAAGAATACAGTCTCACGGCCGCCAAAGGCCAACCAGCTCTGCAATGCGGCGGCGGTATCGAAAAAGACCGTCATCGGCCAACGCGGCACTTCTACTGTCCCAACTGCCAGCACTAAGCCCATTGACTGGCCGCAAAACAAAACACACAGCATTTTTGCGGCTGTGTGTTTTGTTTTTCAAAACATAGAGCGATACGGCCTCCATCGGCCAGCCGTCAGGCATCCAATACCAAAACCGCCTCGGCTTCACCTGAACGCCCGCTTCGGCAAAGCGAGCACACCGACCGCCGCACGCGCGGGAACGGCTGAGAGAAATATTCAGCCATCACTTCGTGAACACGGCAAAATTGCCCAAACCGTCAGATAAAGCATTCAACTTGACCACATCGTCCAGGCGAACCGCCGGCAGCCTCCGCCACGGCACGCAGATTTTAAAAACCTGATGCGCCTCGGTACGGAAATCACCGCCGCCGATCACCTCCATCGTTGCAGGGTCGAGCGGAATCTGACCGCTCAAATACACAGTATCCCCGCCCTCGACGGCCTGACCTGCGCACCAATCGCCGAAGGTGCCTGATCACTGTGAATAATCGTTTTACTCATAAAAACTCCTCGCAAAGAGGCAATTATAATCACATTTTTAACCATCACCGCTAAAAGCACCTCGAGGCCGTCTGAAAATCCAGCGCGAACCGTGCAGACCGCAACAGCACCCTCAAAACGCCGCAGTCAAAGAACGGTTCGAATCATCCCAAACCACCTCCTCCGGAAACGGATAGCTTTCAGACGGCCTCCCCGCATGCGGAAACACACCTTCAAAATTTCAAAACACACCGTCCCACCTCACATTTCAGGCGCGGCACCGGCTGTCTGAAAATACAGGCAAAAAGCAAAAATGTGAATGCATAATGAAAACGGTATAATCCAAAACCGGTTCGATTAACAGTAAACAGGCCGTCTGAAAAAGGAAAAACATGTTGGATCAGCCCATACCGAAAAATCTTCCTCTTCGTCCCAGCCACCCAGCCCGACCGCATCCCAAAAGCCTTCGGCATCGGTGCCGACGAAGTCATTGCCGACTGGGAAGACTCCGTCTCGCCTGCCAACAAAGCACAAGCCAGAACCAACATCGCCGACTACTGCGCCACTGCAAACGCCCGCCCGATTTGGCTCCGCATCAACTCCGCAAAACAGCACCCATTTCACCGACGACCTCGCCGCCCTGCAAAACCTGCCGGCGGTAAAGAGGCATCATCCTGCCGAAAGCCGAACGCCCGGCCGACATCACCTCACTCTACCAACAGAGCGGCAGAAGCCGTCATCGCCGTCATCGAAACGGCTTTGGGGCATACTCAACCTGCAACTGGCCTTCGCCCACGGCCTGCACGCCCTCTCCTACGGCTGCCTAGACCTGTCCAACAACCTAGGGCATCCAAAGCCGGCACGGCGGCGGCGGACGTATTTTTCAACCGACTGCGCACCGACCTCCTCCTCCACAGCCACCTCAACGGCCTGCACCCGCCGATTGAAACCGTATTCCCGATTTTTTTCCGACAACGAAGGCCTGCGCTCATTTACCATCTTCTGGCGACATGAGCTTCGGCGGCATGCGCTCTGCATCCACCCCAAACAAGTGGCCGTTACCAAACTGATGTTGCGCCCTCGATGAAACACTCGAATTTGCCGAAAAAGTTTTAACCGAATCACAGAACAAAACGGCTCACCGGTATTCCAAATGAGACGGACAAATGGTCGACATCCCGGTTATCGAACGGGCAAAACTACTGGGCTGGGACATAACGCCCGCATGATGAGCAAAGGCCATCTGAACAGACAGCCTTTTAACAACTGGATTGATGGGAATCTTGCCAACGGATAAAACAAAAATCATGGGACTGACATAGAAAATTGATTAAATTTTTCACTATAAAGCTATTTTTCAAAATACTAAAAATACTCAGCTTTATACTAAAAGCCAATGCAGGTTAGCCTAAAAAGCCTACCCATCGTATTCTCACTTCGCTTACCAGACACCAATAAAACACCAACATTTTGCCAAATTGGATAACCAGCGGACATTCACCTCAAAAATGTATGACTGTCAGTAGATTCAGGAAAAGAAATAATAGCAAACAAACCTTCGCCTCTATATTTTGACGCGCTGTGCAGCCCGCTGAAACCGCCGACATGCGCCTTCGTGCCAATCTGATGATGCACATCACTCCACCATTCAAGAAACGGATGGACGCAAAAACAAGCCGCCGAACTTTGTTGCGGCCTGCCACAGCCACGTATCAACGACCTGCTTCATGGAAAAATTGATAAATTTTCATTTGGATGCGCTCGTGAAGATCAATGCCGCCTTAGAGCAACGGGTTTCCCATCCTTTGTCCCCAAGTAAAGCCCACCATTTCGGACGTCCTCAAAATCAACATTGCATACCCGGCATCCCGATAGTTTCGGCTTGTTCCATATCGTCCGGCACACGTCCAGATATTACCATCGCGAATATCCGTATCGAAGAAAACGATTTTTGGTGAAAAGGTCAGAAGTCGAAGGATAGCTGAGACCGCCAAAAAGAAAAACGCCCGATGAGTGATGTTGCAGCATTTTGCACCGGCGGCACATAACATCATGAAAATATAAAAACTTTGGTGCGGACGGAGAGCTCGAACTCTCCACCCTCTCGGCGCCAGAACCTAAATCTGGTGCGTCTACCAATTTCGCCACGTCCGCGTTGTCAGTTGTGAAAGAGGCGCGATTATACGGAAAATGAGCCGATTGCAAATCAGATTGTATCCGTTTACTGTTTGGTCGAAAATTTGCCGAAAGCGGGCTATATTGTCGCTGATGTTTTCCGGCCGTCTGAAACGGTTTCAGACGGCCTGTTTTATCGAAAAGATTTTGAATATGTCTGAAGTATTGGTGCGCGATTATCTGCAAACGCAGGGTTTGAAGCTGGCAGCAGGTGATGTAGCCGTGGCCCGTTTGGCGGCGGAAACAGTGATGAATATGGGGCAGGCCGAGATAGATAGGTCTGTATTGTGGGGCACTGGAAACGAGGCCTGTGCGGCCGACTATTTTTACATGCGATGAAACGACGGAGCAGATTTTAAAAACAGATTTTATGGCTTTTGGATTCCACCTAGGAGCAATCGGCGGCGCAATCGGCGGCAGTGTATGCTGCTCGCCCGAGCGAGGCGGGCTTGCTGCGGCTGTCGCAGCAGGGCAGCCGATTGAAGCCTTATTGAAGTTGGACGAAGAGGCAGAAGCGGCTTATCTGCCGAGCCGGACGGACTAACCGGGGCTGGTTGAATTTGGTTGAAAGATACTGCGCGTTGGCTGGAGTCCGGTGAAATTTCGGGCGGACATCATGCGCGGAACAGCGAGTCAGATGTCGCTGCCCGTCTGTTTGGAAAAACGGCCGTGTTTTGGGAGTGATTCGGGTGGAAGCGGCGCAAAAACGGCTTCGATGAAACGGCACAAGCATTGTGGGTAGCATTGGCTTTGGCTGGCGGCACCGTTGACCGCCTATCGCTGGGTGCGGGGGAAGAGGATGAGTAAATTTTTGTCGCCGCCTGCCGCCTGCCGACCGAATGGGGCGTTTTTACCCTGCACGGTTTTGAGGATGAAAACGGACAGGAACACTGTAGCAGTGACGATGGGCGATGTTTCAGACGGCCTTCCGGTACTGGCACGGGTGCATTCCGAATGTCTGACCGGAGATGCACTGTTTTCGCGCAAGTGCGACTGCGGCCCGCAGCTTCAGGCTGCGATGCAGGCGGTGCAGCGTGAAGGCCGCGGGGCGATTGCCTACCTGCGGCTAGGGAGGGCGCGGCATGTGGTTTGATCAATAAAATCCGTGCCTACCGCCTGCAAGATCAGGGCTTGGATACGGTGGAGGCCAATTTGGCTTTGGGTTTGCCGGTCGATGCCCGCGATTTCGGTTTGGCACAGCAGATTTTCGCCCATTTGGGCATACGGAGCGTCCGGCTGCTGACCAATAATCCCGACAAAGTGGAAACGCTGCGCTCGGCGGGTATAGGGGTTGCCGAACGCGCCCCTGCATGTGGGCGAGAATGCGGAAAAACGAACATTATCTGCACCAAAGCGGAAAAACTGGGCATATGTTCTGATGTTGCAGATTTTGCGCGTTAAACTAAAAATAGGGGCTGTACTAGATTAGCAGATATGCTACCCTCGAAAAATATGAAGATAACACACTGCAAAATTAAAGAAAGAAAATACAGAAAAGAACTGCTCGGTTTTTGTACTCCAAGTTACCGCCCGTTCTGCTGCCGATATTTTGGTATCCATCCCAATTCGGCAGTCCTGTCCTACCAAAATCCGCATAGTCATCAGCGCATTATCTTGCTCGGCTGCCGATGAGGTTTTTGAGGGCCCCGTCGAGATTGGACGAAAGCTATTTTGGCGGACGGCGTAAGGCAGACGTGGTCGCGGTGCGGCGGGAAAAGTGGTTGTCTTCGGCATTCTGAAACGCAACGGACGGGTCTATACCGTTGTCGTGAGATAATGCCAAGTCTACGATGCTTTGATGCCTGTTATCAAACAGAAAATTATGCCGGACGCATTGTTTTAGCCGATAGTCTGACGGCAGCTATGACCAAAGCTAGACGTAAGCGGTTTTATCCAGTACCGCATCAATCATTCTAAAAGCGTTTGCCGACCATCAGAACCACATCAACGGCATTGAGAATTTTGGAATCAGGCAAAAACGCGTCTTGCGCAAATCAGCGGAATCGACCGCAATCTTTCCCGCTATTCTTGAAAGAATGCGAATTTCGGTTTAACTTTACGGCACACCGTCTCAACAGCTTAAAATCTGCGGGATTGGTGGCGATTTAGGGCAATCTGAGTACAGCCCCTAATATATATGATTGGGAGGCCGTCTGAAAACAGGCGGCACATTTTTTTACCGATACGGGCTGGAATTTGCCTGCGGCAACCCTATTTTGCCCGTCGTTGAGTCGGATGTATGATGCGTCCGGCCTTTGGATTGCCGCAAGGGCTTGTTTTGTTTTCATTTTGGGTCACACGCGGCCATCCGTCCTTTACACGACCGCGTCGTCGTCAAACGCTTGGAAGCTGAAGAAAACCGCATCAGCGCATCGTCTTGCCGGGCGCAGCCGCTGAAAAACCCGATATGGGCGAAGTAATCGCCGTGGCGCGCAGGCAAAATCGGTAAAGACGGCAACGCCGCCGTCCGCTGTGGATGTCAAAAGTCGGCGACAAAATCATCTTCGGCAAGTGCGGCCAGGGGAAACCGTAAAAGCCGACGGCGAAGACTGTTGGTGATGCGCGAAGAAGACACTCTTCGGCATTGTGGAATAATAAACATCCGCATATTCAGACGACAGGCCGTCTGAAAAAGGCATACAACGCTTTCAGACGGCCTCGAGACAGTATCAAACAATTTTTGGAGAATCAAAACATGGCGGCAAAAGACGGCACAGTTCGGTAACAGAAGTCCGCCAAAATGGTCAGCGGCGTGAACACTCTGGCAAACGCCGTCCGCGTATCTGGGCCTAAAGGCCGCAACAGCCAGTGGTTGACCGCGCATTCGGCGGCCCGCACATCACCAAAGACGGCGTTACCGTCGCTAAAAGAAATCGAATTGAAAAGACAGATTCGAAAACATGGGCGCGCAAATGGTGAAAAGAAGTCGCGTCCAAAACCAGCGAGCATGCGCGGGCGACGGCGACTGCCGCCACCGTACTGGCGCAAGCTATCGTTGCCGAAGCGCATGAAATACGTGACCGCCGGCATGAACCCGACCGACCTGAAACGCGGTATCGACAAAGCCGTTGCCGCTGGTTGAAGAGCTGAAAAACGTTGCCAAAACCTTTGCGACGCTTCAAAAGAATGCCCAAGTCGGCTCGATTTCCGCCAACTCCGACGAACAAGTCGGCGCGATTATGCCGAAGCGATGGAAAAAGAGTCGGCAAAAGGCGTGATTACCGTTGAAGACGGCAATCGCTGGAAAACGGGTGGATGTCGTCGAAGGTATGCGAGTTTCGATCGACGGCTACCTGTCCCCTACTTCATCAATGACGCGGAAAAACAAATCGCTGCGCTGGACAATCTTTTTGTATTGTTGTTGACATCAGCAACATCCGCGACCTGCTGCCTGTTTTGGGAACAAGTGGCAAGCCAGCCGTCCGCTCTCTGATCATCGCTGAAGACGTAGAAGGCGAAGCCTTGGCGACTTTGGTGGTGAACAACATCCGCGGCATCCCGAAAACCGTTAGCCGTTAAAGCCCGGGCTTCGGCGACCGCCGCAAAACCATGTTGCGCAAATATCGCCATCCTGACCGGCGGTACCGTGATTGCCGAAGAAGTCGGCCTGTCTTTGGAAAAAGCCACTCTGGAGACTTGGGTCAAGCCAAACGCATCGAAATTGGTAAAAGAACACCACCATCATCGACGGCTGGCGACGCAGCTAAATCGAAGCGCGTGCCGCCGAAATCCGCCAACAAATCGAAAACCGCGACCAGCGATTACGACAAGAAAAACTGCAGAACGCGTTGCCAAACTGGCGAGGCGGCGTGGCGGTGATTAAAGTCGGTGCCGCTACCGAGTCGAAATGAAAGAAAAAGACCGCGTGGAAGACGCGCTGCACGCTACCGCGCAGCCGTTGAAGAAGCGCGTGGTTGCGGGTGGCGGCGTAGCCCCTGTTGCGCGCCCGTGCCGCTTTTGGAAAACCTGCACACCGGCAATGCCGACCAAGACGCAGGCGTACAAAATTGTATTGCGCGCCGTTGAGTCTCCGCTGCGCCAATCGTTGCCAACGCGGGCGGCGAGCCTAGCGTGGTGGTGAACAAAGTGTTGGAAGGCAAAAGCGCAACTCGCGGTTACAACGCGAGGTTCCGGCGAATACGGCGACATGATCGAAATGGGCGTACTCGGCCCGCCAAAGTAACCCGTTCCGCGCTGCAACACGCCGCATCTATCGCCGGTCTGATGCTGACAACCGACTCGCATGATTGCCGAAATCCCTGAAGAAAACCTGCTGCATGCCTGATATGGGCGGCATGGGTGGATATGGGCGGCATGATGTAAGGCCGTCTGAAACCTTCAGATAAAGCACACCGCACGGTAAAACCAGTGCGGTGTGTGTTTTCATCTTTCCTCAACCAGTAGCCGGTATCGGCATGGCTTGAAACCGTAAGCCGACTAAATGCCGATAAACAGCACTGCCGGCATCATCCCGCATTGCCTGTAATTACCCTGCTGCCCAACCTGACCATCAAAGTTTTCAGACGGCCTTTCTCGCAGTTCTACCCAAAACGGGACAAAAAGGCCGTCTGAAAAAGCAAAAATCCTCTATAATCCGCCCTTTCTGACAGACGGTCTGTATAAAAACAAAACCATCATGCTTAAATTCACCTTACACAACAAAAGACGGCCACGCCCGCCGCGCCACCATCGAACTCAACCACGGCATCGAAACCCCGTATTCATGCCCGTCGGCACCTACAGTTCGGTCAAAGCCATGACCCGCAAAACCTGCGACATCAACGCCCAAATCATCCTCGGCAACACCTATCATTTATGGCTGCGCCCGGCCTCAGGAAGTCATCGAACAGATTCGGCGGCCTGCACGACTTTATCGGCTGGAACAAACCGATTTTGACCGACTCCGGCGGTTTCCGTGTTTTCGCTATCGACATGCGCAAACTCACCGAGGAAGGCTGCACCTTCAAAAAGCCCGATTAGCGGCGACAAACTCTTCCTCGCCCGAAATCTCGATGAAAATCAAAGCCGTGCTCAACTCCGACATCGCCAGTGCAGCTCGACGAATGCACCGGCGAGAGCCACGCGCGAACAGGCCGAAAAATCGCTGCAGATGAGCCTGCGCTGGGCGGAACGCAGCAAAAAGCCTTTGAAGATCTCAAACAAACCCCAATGCCCTGTTCGGCATCGTGCAAGGCGCAATGTACGAAGACCTGCGCGAACGGTCCCTGCGCGGGCTGGAACAGCTCGACTTTCCCGGCCTCGCTATCGGCGGCTTGTCCGTCGGCGAACCCAAGCCGAAATGTACCGCATGCTGCGCGCCGTCGGTCCCCATACTGCCCGAACACAAACCGCATTACCTGATGGGCGTCGGCACACCGGAAGACTTGGTGTACGGCGTGGCGCACGGCGTGGACATGTTCGACTGCGTCATGCCCACCCGCAACGCCCGCAACGGCTGGCTGTTCACCCGTTTCGGCGACATCAAAATCAAAAACGCCAAGCACAAACACGACACCCGCCCGCTCGACGAATCCTGCACCTGCTACGCCTGCCAAAACTTCAGCCGCGCCTACCTGCACCACCTGCACCGCGCCGGCGGGAAATTTTCAGGCGCACAGTTGAACACCATCCACAACCTGCATTTCTACCAAACCATCATGGCCGAAATGCGCGAAGCCATCGAACAAGGCAAATTCGCCGACTGGCAGGCGCAGTTCCACAAAAATAGGGCAAAAAGGTGCGGATTAACACATTTTCCCATACAAGTCGGCAAAGGTGGTTATCCCGACAAAGGCAGAAAGCATGAATGCAGAAAGCACAACTTGAAACCGACTTCTAAAACTGGCTGACGGCCGTTGGTCGCGGAGAATATCCCGCAGAATATTGCGGCCTGGTCGTTCGAACTGTCGGAACCTTACGAAATCACCTAGTCGGCTCAACCCATTTTGACGAGAGCAATAACGATTGGGCCTGCCCGGATGACGATGATTTTCATCCTGCAACTGCTGACCAGACTTCATCTCGTGCTGTCTGATCAAAACTGGGGAAATTGTGCTGGAAACGAGTCGTTAACATTGTGCGGAAACAGACAGTTGAATTGCCAGACCTCGCCGTTTTTCGCGTACCACACATCGCAGCGGATTTGTAGTGGAGATTTAGTGTTGATTCGTTGATTTTCAGACGGCCTTTCTACCTTTGAGGCCATCTGAAAAATGAGTTGCAAGCAGATCAGTAAATAAGGAATCCTATGCCGAAATCCTATCCAATCGGAGATATTTTCGCCGTTCCTTGTCAGACGGGCGTTTCGGTATTGCGCAAGTGGTTTTCTCTCATTACAGCAGGCTGATGATGGGGGTTTTAGCTATCCGGCAAGACCAAACAATACCCTGAAAACCTCCCGTATCTGCCGCCGATGAATTGGGCGGATGCGCCAGCCCGTGCTTTCTCACCGGCAACCACCTGCTCAGACGGCACATGGCCGATTATCGGGCACCGTCCATCGGATGATGCCGCAAAGCGGAATTTTATTTTGTTATCGCCAATACTCATGCCGTTATCCCAACTGTATGCCGCCCCAACACAGTGTCCGCCTGAGTAGTCTCGTAGAACACGGCAATTGGAACGGGCAATATATTGCTTCTGTGTATGATATTGCAGATGGCAACGGGCGGATACGATGCCGATCAACTGCACACTAGAAAAATATCTTAATAAGCTGAGAGTGTTACCTCTATTCTCGTACGGTGTCGCGGGAATTTCAAACGATCTCAAGAACTATTTGAAAAGCAAAACAACAAGCACCGCGTCGAAAGCAAAAACATGGCCAAAACACTCCAGCATCACCCAAAATCAGCAAGCACGGGCGCAAAAGCGCACCATTTTCCAACATGGCCCAAAGCCATGCGTTTGGATCCGGAATGGCTGCACATTACTCAGCCTACATTGGAACTACGACAAAAAGGGGCGGGAAGCAATGGGTTGGGTGGAGCTTGAAAACAGACGATGCTTTGCAGTCTGCTTATGAAGAAGGTTCTATCCGTTTTTCAGGCTACCTGAAACCCCGATTTCGCCTAACGAAGCTGCCGAAGCCGTGCTGCATACTCTGAGCCGCTACCGATGAAACTGCGTTACTACCGTTTTGCCGCCGCTGCCAAGCGCGGTGATTTTACCGTGGTGCGGGAATTCCGCACTTACCATTATCACCGCAACGCCACTGCCGAACGACTGCTAAAAGTCTGGGATAAGCCGCTTACGGCCGAGTACATAGCCAGAAAGCTGTTCTATAAAGTTTTTCCGCTTATCGCGGTTGACCCTATGTTTGCCTCGTGCTGCCCATGCCCTACACGCAAACCGATTTCGAGCCGACAGACTGGGTAGGGGAGTTTATCGGCAAAGTCCGCGCAGCACACGCGAAAAAGCCGACTTTGGGCGATCTGATCAAACTCATTGCGCCCTTTACTGCAAAGGCAACAAATATTTCCGTCAAGACGTACTAACCGCCCTTTTCCTTCTCCCGCCTGCTGCACATGCCGGGGCACGATATGCAAAACCTCTATCTGCCCGACTGCCAAGAACAGTGCAGCAAGCATTTCATGTCCAACGAATGGGCGTATCCGATGCGTTTCTGGAACGAGACAATTTCACAGTTGAACCATTACTTTGCCGAGCTTCGCAAAACCACAAAAAATAAAACAATAGTTTGAATTACAAAGATTTCTTGCATCATCAACTGCAACAATATATCTTGATGCCTCCGGCTGAAAAAGATGCCAAAAACAGACCAAGCCGAGCCGCCATATCGCCGGCAAATATGCCGATATCGGCAAGATGGGAACTGGGCAGAAATATAGTGGATTAACTTTTAAGCCAGTGCGGCGTTGCCTCGCCTTGCCGTACTATCTGTACTGATCTGCGGCTTCGTCGCTTTGTCCTGATTAAATTTAATCCACTATATTTTTAAAATATCGCATATGGCGGGAAAATTTCAGGCCATCACGCGGAAACTCTAGTTTATTTTTGGACCATTTTTGGCAATAAGCACAGTTGCACACGTGCCAGAAAACAAGCCGTAAAATAAAAATATTTGGAAAGCAAACAGTAGATGAAAAGCAATTGAAACTTTCAGACGGCCTCCACAATAGATGAGGCCGTCTGAAAAACAGTTACTGAAACCACGCATCCTATCTTGATAGCCCCTGCCCCTCCTTTCCAGCAAAACCCTTTCCCGTCATCAGGAGACACCGTCATGCCCCGCCCGTCGTCCGCTTCACGCTCGGTGAAACCGCCGCCACTACGCCCTATCAAAGCAAAATCGGCGGCACGCCCTACCTGCCAAAAATGCGGGATACCCGCACCACACCGAGCACCCGCTCACCTTGGCGGCGCAGATCAACTTGCCGAGGTACCGCACCTGCCCGGCTTCCCCGAACACGGCATCTTGCAAGTATTCATCGACGGACTGAGCTACAACATGGGCTGGAGTTTCGACAACCAGTCGGCACAAGCCGGCTGGCGCATTATGTATTACCCCGGATTGCTTCCCGAGGCGAACTTCAGACCGATTTTCCGCTTACCAGGCCGCCGATTCCGACTGTCTGCCCGTTTTCCGGTGAGTTTCCGCTGATTTTTCCAAACGGCTAGCGAAAGAGGAAGACGCCGATTTCAAAACACTCGAAGGGCATAAAATCGGCGGTTTGCCCCATTTTCATCAGGGCGACCGTTTTGGGAATATCATGAAGACACCGATTTCGACGACCCTGCCGCCTATTCCGACTGGCGAAATACACCCTGCTGCTGCAACTGGACAGCGACATCAACGAAAACGACCGCTATACGGGCAGACTGATGTGGGGAGATTCCGGCGTGGCCAACTTCTCATCACGCCCGAAGACTTAGCCAAACGCGATTTCAGCCGCACGGCCTTTATGTTTTGATTGCCATTAAAACATCCGGGCCAACCACATTTTTCAGACGACCTCAGACACGAGGCCGTCTGAAAAAGCTAAACCGCCGCCGCTATCATAAGGAACATTCATGCACACCCGAACCCTGCTGTATTGCGGCCTTGCCTGCGCGCTGTTGGACCGCCGGCGATATACTGCTGGTCGGATTCGTGCAAGAACCACAGCGGTATCTATTCTCGCATACGCTGGCCGCACGCCTTGGGCAGCCGGGCGGACATGGCTGTCCTGATGCTGTCCGGTTCGCCGCAACGGCTGTTTTGGGGCGTGATTCCCGCCCATTCAGCATCGTTTTCTATCTGGCTGCAGCCATCGGCGTATACCGCCTGATGCACTCGGGACGAACCGCCAAAATTTGCTTTGCTGCTCTGCTGGCTGCGGGCTACGCACTCTCGCCGCTCGGACATGCGGGTTTTTACTATCTGGGCATCAGCGCGCAAACCATACTCGCCGCCCGCCTGAAAGCACATCCGCTTCTGCTGGAGCAATTCCACCGTTTCTACACCATGCTGGATGTACGTTGGACAACAGCGGTCGGCCTGCTGGCTTTCCGGCTGGCTGCTTTTTCTGAGTGCAAACCCTGCGCGGACAAACCCGCCTCCCCCGCGCCGCATGGTGCATCAACCCTTTGTTTACAGGCACCATCATTGCCCTATCATGCGCACTGTTTCCCCAATCAGCGGTTTGCGGCTGCCGTCGGCGGTGCGACTTTCAATTGCTGCAAAGTGCTCTTTTATGCCTGTACCGCGCTACAATCAAGGCAACAGGCAAACAAACTGAGGTTGTTAAAAAGGCCGTCTGAAACCCATTTTTCAGACTGCGCCTTTTTCTTTCATCTAATCAATACATGTTAGCCCGCGCCGCCAAGTCGATGCCGCCGGCGTTGTCTTCAGAATGATTTTGTGTTCGTTCAGAAGGTCGCGGATGCGGTCAGACTCTGCCAGTTTTATCCGCGCGCGCACCTGTTTGCGTTGGGCGATTAAGTCTTCGATTTTCTTCGTTGGAGAGGCCGTCTGAAACCGCACCGCCTTGCGGGAAATGTGGTCGGATCGCGTTGCAGCAGGCCGATGATGCCGCAAAGGCTTTCAGGCAGCCGGCGAGGGTGTGCGTCGTTGGTTTATTCACTTCTGCCAGTTCGAACAGTACGGCAACGGCTTCGACCGTACCGAAATCGTCGTTCATGGCGGCGTAGAAGCGGCGGGTGTGGTCATTGGCGTTTTCGGACAATTCAAACTCAGCGGCAGGGGTGTTTTCAACGTAGTGTACAGACGGGTCAGCGCACCTTTTTGCGTCGTCCAAATGCGCGTCGGAGTAATTCAGCGGGCTGCGGTAGTGGGCGCGCAGGATGAAAAAGCGCACGACTTCAGGTCGTATTGTTTTCCACACTTCGCGGATGGTGAAGAAGTTGCCCAGCGATTTGGACATTTTCGCCGTCCACACGGATAAAGCCGTTGTGCAGCCAGTATTTGACGTGGCTGGCGATGCTTTGACCGTGGTGGGTTTGAGCGTGGTCGTGGCCGCAGGTATGACCTGTCGCGCCGACACTTTGAGCAATTTCGTTTTCGTGGTGCGGGAATTGCAAATCCGCGCCGCCTCCGTGGATGTCGAAAGTGTCGCCGAACGGGTTTTCACTCATGGCGGAGCATTCGATATGCCAGCCCGGACGTCCGTTGCCCCACGGGCTTTCCCATGCCGGCTCGCCTGCTTTGGCGGCTTTCCACAACACAAAATCAAGCGGATCGCGTTTTGAAACCGTCCACTTCCACGCGCTCGCCTGCGCGCAGGTCGTCAACGATTTGCCCGATAATTGTCCGTAAAGCAGCAAACTCGCGCACGGCGTAGTAAACGTCGCCGTTTGCGGCTGGGTATGCTGCCGTTTTGAATCAGGGGTCTCAATCATAGCAATCATTTGCGGGATATTTTCCGTCGCCTTCGGCTCGATGTCAGGACGCAACACGCCCAAAGCATCGGCATCTTCGTGCATAGCCTGAATAAAACGCGCGGTCAGTTCGCCAATGGTCTCGCCGTTTTCAGCTGCGCGCGCGATGATTTTGTCGTCGACTATCGGTGATGTTGCGTACGCCAAAGTGAGCGGATAGCCGCACTCGCGCAGCCAGCGGGCAATCATGTCGAACACACCATCACGCGGGCATGACCCAAGTGGCAGTAGTCGTAAACAGTCATACCGCAAACGCGCATACGCACGTTTTTAGGGTCGATGAATTGAAGGTTCTTTTTGACGGGTAAGGGTGTTGTAGATGGTTAGCATGGGATTTTTCAATTTTTGTTTAAATAAGGATAAATTATTTGGATGTGCAGGAGGATTCTTTGTATTCATAAGCCAAAAAGAATCAAAAGATTAATCCATTTGAAAGTATGGTTTGCTCGATTGGCTTCACCCAGTCGGCTAAATGTTTGTTTTCAAATATTGATATTGATTCATCCATATGTGCAGTTGAGGATAGACGGATGAGTTATCAAAAATAAAACTTTCATCGGCAAACGGTAATGACGGTATGAAGGTTTGCAGGCTCACATGGTAGCGTTTGAGAATTAATTCAGGGTCTATCCAATGCCCGCCGCTTGCGACGCGCTCTTGCATGCGTCGAGATATTTAATTCAGGCGTAGCAAGGCCGATATAGTTGAGTATGACGTAGAATCCGGCATTGCGGGCCGTTTGAATGCGGGTAAGGGCGGATTTGCCGGATAAGGTCGATTCCATGGAAAAAGTAATTCGATTATCCAACGCTTGACGGAATAAGCGCAATGCAGTTTTTCCCGCTTCTATATCGGCCAAGCGGGGGCATTTCAGGGTTAATTTCTGCTGCGATATGGTCAGAATCAATCACTAACGAGACACGATCTTGATTGAATTGGCGCAGGGTGGGTTGCCCGAACCGTTAGCACCACAGTAAAAATCGCTTTAGGCCGGTTGTTTGACGCAGCCTACGGTTCGCTGATTGCCGGAAGGATGATATTCGATCAGATTGCCTTCATTATCGACTACCGTGATTACGGCGTATTTCCGTTTTTCTGCCAGCCATGCCTGATACAAAATTTTAAGCATAGCTTGCTTTTTCGCCAATTCGACACGTTGTTTATCAGAAATCATGGTCTTCCTTGCTTTTTGTTCCTGTATTCGGACTGCCCTATATTACATTAAACAGGTCATCTGAAAACTTTTTATTTCCTTACTCCGGCTTAAACACTCCAGTATCTGTTTTAGGCTGCTGTTCGGCAATCTCGGTGTTTGCCGCTGCCTGACTCCCACTTCGGCTTTTTCAGCTTCGATGCGCTTTTTCTCAGTCGGGTATTGGTTGATTTGGTGTACCAATTCCTGTGTGCCTTGGTGTGTCAGTGCGCTGATTTGGAAGAGGCGCGGGGTTTCCATGTCGAATTGGAAGCGGTCATCGGGTTTGGGTAATCCCAGCCGATGGCTTCGAGGAAGAGCCGCGGTGCGTGCGCGGGCTTCTTCTTCGTCGAGCATATCGAGTTTGTTCAGCACCAGCCAGCGCGGTTTGCCGTAGGTTCTTCATCGTATTTGCGCAACTCGTTGATGATGGCAAAGCTTCTTCGGCAGGGTTGACGGTTTCGTCGAAGGGCGCTAAATCGACGACGTGCAGCAGCAGGCCGGTACGTGATAAGTGTTTGAGGAAACGATGGCCGAGGCCTGCGCCCTCTGCCGCGCCTTCAATCAGGCCGGGGATGTCTGCCATGACGAAGCTGTGGTTTTCGTCGATACGCACAACGCCCAAGTTCGGATGCAGGGTGGTGAAGGATAGTTGGCAATTTGGGGCGTGCGGCGGAGACGGCGGTAATCAGGGTGGATTTACCGGCGTTGGGCATGCCTAATAAGCCGACATCGGCGAGGACTTTAAGCTCGAGTTGCAGGGAACGGGTTTCGCCTTCTTCGCCGGGCGTGGATTGTTTGGGCGCGCGGTTGACGGACGTTTGAAGTGGATGTTGCCCAAGCCGCCTTTGCCGCCCGCGCGCGAGCAGACGCGCCCAGCCATGGTGGGTGAGATCGGCGACGATTCGTCGGTGTCGAGTCGCGGATAAAGGGTGCCGACGGGCATTTTGAGGACGATGTCGTCCGCACCTGCGCCGTAACGGTCGGGCCGTGGCCTTTTTCGCCGTTTTGGCTTGGTGGCGTTTGACGAAGCGGTATTCAACAAGGGTGTTGAGTGTTTTTCGTCGGCTTCTGCCCAGACGCTGCCGCCTTTGCCGCCGTCGCCGCCGTCAGGGCCGCCGCGCCGTACGAATTTTTCGCGGCGGAAACTGGTTTGCGCCATTACCGCGCTTTGCCTGCGGCGACTTCGATTTTTAGCTTCGTCGATGAGATTTCATGTTTGTTTTTATCCGTGTGTTTTCAGACGGCCTTTGGAGCCGTCTGAAAAGATATCGGTTAATCAGCGGTATTATAAAGGGATATATGGGAGCCGTCTGAAAAATCTTTTTCCGAGGGCGGCTCTTCCAATCACGTCTGTTTGAACGTTACCGCAGGTGCCCAAGCAGGAAATTCGCATATGAGGCCGTCTGAAAACTACGTTTCCGTCAGGCGCACGGTCATGCCGACGTTTAGTTGCTTTCGGACGGCCTATCCCTGTCCTGCGCTCTACTCTGCCTGTATGACCTGCAAGGTGCTGGTGCTGCCGCTTTCGCGCATACGGCGGCCGCTGGTGATGATGTATTGGTCGCCGCTTTTTCAATACCGAGCCTGATCAATTCGTTTTCCACTTGCTCCAGGGCGGTATCGTGGTCCGTACTGGTTTCCAGAGTGCAGCGGGCGCACGCCGCGATACATAGCCATGCGGCGTTGGGCGGAGGTGCTGGGTGTAAGGGCGTAAATCGGGATTTGGATGCCGTAGCGGCTGATTTGGAATGCGGTCGTACCGCTTTCGGTCAGGGCGACGATGGCTGGCATCCACTTCACGGCAACATGGACGGCACCGCCCGCAATGGCGTGGTCGATGCGGCGGCTGTCGTCGAAATCATCTATGGTGCCAATCAAAAGAATCCTGTTCTTTTTCGGCGGCGGCGCAGATGGCGGCCATTTGCTCACGGTTTCAAAAGGATGGCTCCGACGGCGGTTTCTGCCGAACACATGACGGCATCGGTGCCGTCGAGTGCGGCGTTGGCCACATCGCTGACCTCGGCGCGTGTCGGCACGGGGTTGGTAATCATCGATTCCACTCATTTGGGTGGCGGTGATGCTGAAACGGCGCAATTCGCGTGCGCGTTTTGATCATGCGTTTTGCAGTGCGGGGAACGGCCGCATTGCCGACTTCCACTGCCAAATCGCCGCGCCACCATGATGCCGTCTGAAGCTTCAATGATGCTGTCGAGGTTGTGCACCGCTTCGATGCGTTCGATTTTGGCCACCAATCCGGGACGCGGGCGGTCTTGGCATTCGGCCTGCAAAAGGTCGCGGGCGATTTTCATGTCTTCCGCATTTTTAACGAAGCTGACGGCCAGATAGTCGCAGCCGATGGCAACGGCGGTTTTGAGGTCGCGGAAATCTTTTCGGTAAACGAACCGGCACTCAGGCCGCCGCCTTGTTTGTTGATGCCTTTGTTGCTTTTTCAGGAAATGGTCGTTTTTGTGCGACGGTGCGGATTTCGCTGCCGTTTACTTCGGTAACGGTCAGGGTGAGCAGGCCGTCGTCCAACAGCAGTACGTCGCCAGGTTTGACGTCATCCGGTAGCTCGCGGTAGTCGAGGCCGATGCGTTCGCGTCCGCCCTCTCCGCTCCACTCGGCATCCAGCAGCAGGGTTTCGCCCGCTTTGACGTTGATACCGCCGCCCGCAATTTTGCCGATACGGATTTTCGGCCCCTGCAAATCGGCCATAATGGCAACTTCCTGACGCCCTGCCGTGCCGCCTCACGCACGATTTCGGCATTGGCGCGGTGGAATTCGGCATCGCCGTGGCTGAGATTGAAGCGGATGACATTTAACCCGCCGGCAATAATCATGTCGCGCAAAAGTTCGACGTTATTGCTGCCCGGTCCCAGTGTGGCAATGATTTTGGTGTTGTGGCGGATGCGTTCGGTATCACGAATATTCATTGGTTGTTCCTGAAAACGGTACGATGTTTAACGGCAAATGGAATACGGCCTCTGCCTTGCTTGGATGAAAAAAATCGATGTGTCTGTCTCGGGGACTACTTTAAATCAATATGGCGCAGTTTGGTTTGCCATACGGCTTGTGACTGTTTCAGCCATCGCTTTGCCGCCTGTGCCGATTTGAATTTGATTGATTCAATTTTGATCCTGCATAGACGGTTTGAAGGCCGTCTCGAAAATTTAAACTGCCCCAATCAAACTGAATATTTCATCCAGCCCGACGAGGAGCAGTTCAAACTTTCAGACGGCCTGTTCAAAGCTAAAACCGTTTATTCCGCTTTGCAGGGTGCTTCTGCTTCCGCTGCTTTTTGCTTCGTGTTGCAGGGCTGACCGCGCGGGCGGGAACGATGGTGGAAATAGCGTGTTTGTAGACCATTTGGGTAACTGATGTGTTACGCAACAGCACGACGTATTGGTCGAACGATTCGACCTGCCCTGCAACTTGATGCCGTTTACAAGGTAGATGGAAACCGGCACATGTTCTTTACGAAGGGCATTCAAGAAAGGATCTTGCAGCATTTGTCCTTTTGCTCGTCATATTAAAACTCCATTTTCAGATGGTTTTGGTTATTAGAAATAAGCGGTGGGCGATTGTAACGGTTATCAGCAGCCTTGACTACCTGTTACAGGTACAAAGGTCAGACGTACTGCACTTCGACAATTTCGTATTCGCGGACGCCACCCGGCGCCTGAACTGGCGAGCATCCCTCTTCCTTGCCGATTAAGGCGCGGGCAATCGAAACAACGGAAATCTTGCCTGCTTTAATGTCGGCTTCGTCCTCTCCGACGATTTGGTAACGCACATGGTCGCCGCTGTCGAGGTCTTCCAGCATCAGGGTCGCGCCGAACACCACCTTGCCTTCGGCATGGTTTCGGCAGGATTGATGATATGGGCGTGAGACAATTTATGCTCGATTTCGGCGATTCGGCCTTCGATGAATCCTTCTGTTTTCTTTGGCTGCCTCGTATTCGGCATTTTTCAGACAAGTCTCCATGTGGCGGGCTTCCGCTATGGCTGCGATTACCTCTGGACGCGCCACGCTTTTAAGCTGTTGGAGTTCGTTTTTCAGCAGTTCGGCACCCGAATGGTCAAAGGATCATATCTTTCTATTCCTGGAAGCGATGGTTTTCAACCTATATATTCAAGCGGGAGGCACGGCCATCGGTGAAACAATAAAAAGGCAAGCCGCGCGGTCGGACGGCGGCTTGCGGGATTCATTTCAGACGGCATTGTACCAAAAAACAATATATTCTGCAATGCCTGACGCAGACTGACGGAAAAAGCGAAAACGGCATGCCAATCACAACACTCCCGTTTCTCGTCAAACCGCATTGCCTGCATCACCTTCCTTCAAAATCAAATATAAAGAGCCAAGTTATTTCAAACTTGGCTCTTTATATTTGATTTGATGAGTCATGAGCGATTCGAACGCTCGACCAACGGATTAAAAGTCCGCTGCTCTACCGACTGAGCTAACGACCCGTAAAATGGAAGCGCGCATAATAATGCGGTTTTAGAAATGCGTCAAGCTTTTTAAAGGCCGTCTGAAAAATATTTCCATCCTTTATCTACCGGCTTCGGTTTTCTTCCCGTTGGCGGATGCGTGCCAATTCCTCCCGCACCTTGGCTACTTTTTCTTCCGTAAACATATTGGCGATGTTGCGCCAAATGCTGTGATAACCGTAAAGGCCCCTGCTGCATTTCCCGTTTGGCTTCTTCAATCGGCCAGTTTTTGGTAAATGACGCGGTACATGCCCGAAATCAAGCCGGTGCGGTCCGCACCGTGGTAGCAATGAATTAAAAACAGGGCCTTGTTTTTGCCGTTGCTCAATCAGATACAGGGTTTCGGCGATGTGTTTCGGCTGATGCGCCAAGTCAGCAGCGGTTTTGTTAAACAGGGCGATGCCGCTTCCCGACAAGGCAGTTTCGTTATCGTCGCGGTCGAAAAAACGCAGGTTGATGACGCTTTTGATGCCCAAACTCTGCACTGCGGCCGCATCGGAGCGGGTAAGCTGTTCGCTGCGGTAGGGTTTGTCGTCCAAACGGTAGAGATTGGCATCCTGTTTGACCGGCGTTGCCCACTTCATCGGCATATGTCTGCCGCATTTTCGGCGCAAACATTGGCCGACAGTGCCGCAGCCAAAATTAAAACGGCGAATTGACGCATATTTTTTCCTTTTGTTGTAACGGCCGCTAGAGTATCATTTCACACTTTTTTCGGCTAGCAGGACGTCGTATTTGCGGCAACAGGCTTTAACAAGGGAGTTCCCCATGGCACAGTTTTTCGCCATCCATCCCGACAATCCGCAGGAACGGTTAATCAAACAGGCGGCGGAAATCGTCCGCAACGGCGGCGTAATTGCCTATCCGACCGATTCCCTGCTACGCGCCTCGGCTGCCGTTTGGGCGATAAGGAAGCGATGGAGCGGATTTTGCGTATCCGCCAAATCGATTTGAAGCACCATCTGACGCTGATGTGCGCCGATTTGGGCGAACTGGGCACTTACGCCAAAGTGGACAACAGCCAGTTCCGCCAATTGAAAGCCGCCACCCCGGCAGCTGCACCTTTTATTCTTCAGGCAACCAAAGAGGTGCCGAACCGCACGCTGCATCCGAAGCGTAAAACCATAGCCTGCGCGTCCCCGACAATAAAATCGCCCTCGCGCTGCTGAACGAATTGGGCGAACCGTTGTTAAGCTGCACGCTGATGCTTCCGGAAGACGGCGAGCCGTTGTCCGACCCTTACGAAATCCGCGACCGTTTGGAGCATTCGGTGGACTTGGTGATAGACGGCGGCTGGTGCGGCATGGAACCGACCACGGTGGTGGACATGACCGACGGCACGGTATTGGTGCGCGAAGGCAGGGGCGACAAAGCCGTTTTTCGGCCTTTTGAGGCCGTCTGAAAGCACTGAACGGCAAACAAAACCAATGAACAAAACAAACCAATCCGTCTTATTCGTCTGCTATTTGTTTTGGATAAACCTGCTGCCGATGCTGATTGCGTCCTTTTCCATCACAAACAAGCAGGCCGGGGAGCATCAGCCCGAACGCAACCCTCTATCAACTGCCCGTTTTCGCCGCAGCCGCCTGCATCATACTGCTGCCGCTATTGGAGCTATCGCTCCGGCAGGCATACCCATACCTACTTCGCCAACCGCAACCTTATCCCCATGCGGAAGAAAATTGTTTGGTCGGCAACCTACCTCGGCCTTTTATTCTTAATCGGCACTTACGGCCATCCGGTTTTAGAATGGATGTTCGGCATCCCGCCGCAGGGTGGGAAAACCAACAGGCGATTATCGAATGGGTGCGCAGCCTGCCCGCCATACTGGTTTTGGCTGATGTGGTATTGGTTGCGCCATTGGCGGAGAGTGGTTGTTCCGCGGTATCCTGCTCAATATTTTTGGCGACACCTTGCAAACCTTCGCCGGACGCTTTACCGCCGTAGCCCTTTCCGCGCTGATTTTCGGTTTTATGCACTCGTTTTACGACTGGCCTGCATTGACGATATACGGCGCAATGGGGGCGGTTTTATGCACCGCGTACCTCCACCTGCGCGACATCCGTTGGAGCATCGCCGTCCATATAGTTTGACTCTTGCGGTGGCGATTTCATCCATTTATTCCGGATTAAATTTGAATTAGGATAACGAAATATTTTTCAGACGGCCTTACCATATCCTTCCAAACCGAAAGAACCTTACATGCAATTTGATTTAGCCACCTTCCTCCTGGCCGTCGCCCCCTGCTGCTGGCCATTACCCTTCACGAAGCTGCCCACGCCTACGCCGCCCGCTATTGGGGCGACAATACGGCGGAAAAAACTGGGCAGGCTGACGCTCAACCCTTGGCACATATCGACTTAATCGGCACCATCCTCGTCCCCGCGGCCCTGCTGCTGATGCAGTCCCCTTCCTGTTCGGCTGGGCCAAACCCGTCCCCGTCATCAGCCGCAACCTCCGCAACACCAGAATCGCTTGGCGCACCATCGCCGTTGCCGGACCCTTGGCCAACCTTGCCACTGGCCTTCGGCTGGGCATTGCTGTTGGGCCTGTTTGGCCTCGTCGTCCCCGAATCCTTCCAAGAACCCCTCTACGGCATGACCCAATACGGCATCTCCATCAACATCGTACTGTTCACCCTCAACATGCTGCCTATCCTTCCTTTGGACGGCGGCCGCTTTATCGACAGCTTCCTGCCTGCGAAATGGTCGGTGCAATACCAAAAATCGAACCTCACGGTACCTGGATCATCTTCTTCCTGCTGATGACCAGGCTGCTGTATCCGATTATGGAACCCGTCATCTCCCTGCTGGAAAAAAAGCCGCCGCCGTCGTTTACTGACCGTCGGCAGCCTGGTAGCCATCATGCTCCACTGATGCCTCACGCTACCAATCAGGCCGTCTGAAAAACATACTCCGGCCGGAACAAGGTTTTCAGACGGCCTCTCTTTTACCCGCCGCTCTTTGTGGCATAATACCCCCTTATTTTCACATGATTTAACCGATAACCGACGCGACCAAACCACGCAAAATCCTCGTTACCTCCGCTCTGCCTATGCCAACGGCAGCATCCATCTCGGCCACATGGTCGAACACATCCAAACCGACGTTTGGGTGCGCTTTCAAAAACTGCGCGGCCACGAGTGCCACTACTGCTGCGCCGACGACACCCACGGCACGCCCGTGATGCTTGCCGCGCAAAAACAAGGCATCGCGCCCGAAGACATGATTGCCAAAGTGCGCGAAGAACACCTCGCCGACTTCACCGGCTTTTTCATCGGCTACGACAATTATTACAGCACCCATTCCCCTGAAAACAAACAGTTTTCCCAAGATATTTACCGCGCGCTGAAAGCCAACGGCAAGATTGAGAGCCGCGTCATCGAGCAGCTTTTCGACCCCGAAAAACAAATGTTCCTGCCCGACCGATTCGTCAAAGGCGAATGCCCCAAATGCCACGCCCAAGACCAATACGGCGACAACTGCGAAGTCTGCGGCACGACCTATTCCCCGACCGAACTGATCAACCCGTATTCTGCCGTTTCCGGTGCCAAACCCGAATTGCGCGAATCCGAACACTTCTTCTTCAAACTGGGCGAATGCGCCGACTTTTGAAAGCATGGACTTCCGGCAACAACCCGCACGACGGCAAGCCCCATCTGCAAAGCCGAAGCCCTCAACAAAATGAAAGAATGGCTGGGCGAAGGCGAAGAAACCACCCTGTCCGACTGGGACATCTCCGCGACGCGCCGTATTTCGGTTTCGAAATCCCCTGACGCGCCGGGTAAATACTTCTACGTCTGGCTGGACGCGCCCGTCGGCTGCATGGCGTCGTTTAAAAACCTGTGCGACCGCATCGGCGTCGATTTCGACGAATACTTCAAAAGCCGACAGCCAAACCGAGATGTGCACCACTTCATCGGCAAAGACATCCCTCTATTTCCACGCCCTGTTCTGGCCCGCCATGCTGCATTTCTCCGGCCACCGCGCCCCGACCGGCGTGTATGCACACGGTTTCCTGACCGTGGACGGACAAAAATGTCCAAATCGCGCGGCACCTTCATCACCGCCAAATCCTATCTGGAACAAGGTCTGAACCCCGAGTGGATGCGCTACCACATCGCCGCCAAACTCAACAGCAAAAATCGAAGACATTGATTTGAACCCACAAGACTTTATCTCACGCGTAAACAGCGACTCTCGTCGGCAAATACGTCAACATCGCCGCTCGCGCATCAGGTTTCATCGCCAAACGCTTTTGAAGGCCGTCTGAAAGACGTTTCAGGCAGCGCATTGCTGGCAAAAACTCGCCGCCGAAAGCGACAACATCGCCGAGCAATACGAAAACCGCGAATATGCCCGCGCCCTGCGCGACATCATGGCATTGGCAGACGCCGTGAACGAATACGTCGATGCCAACAAACCGTGGGAACTCGCCAAACAGGAAGGTCAAGACGAACGCCTGCACGAAGTATGCAGCGAACTCATCAACGCCTTCACCATGCTGACCGCCTACCTCGCCCCCGTATTGCCGCAAACCGCCGCCAACGCCGCGCGTTTCCTCAATCTGGACGCGATTACCTGGGCGAACACGCGCGAAACCCTAGGCGAACACGCCATCAACAAATACGAACATTTAATGCAACGAGTGGAGCAAAAAAACAAGTGGACGATTTAATCGAAAGCCAACAAACAAAGCATTGCCGCCGCAGCCGCGCGCCTGTTGAAGACAGCAAATACGAAAAAGTCGCCGAGCAGGCAAGCTTCGACGACTTCGCATGAAAATCGACATGCGCGTCGCCAAAGTATTGAACTGCAGAAGCCGTCGAAGGCAGCACCAAACTCTTAAAATTCGACCTCGATTTCGGTTTTTGAAAAACGCATCATCTTCTCCCGGCATCGCCGCGTTCACCCAAATCCTGCCGAATTGAACGGCCGCATGGTCATCGCCGTGCCAATTTCGCCCCGCGTAAGTGGCAAAAATTCGGCGTATCCGAAGGCATGATCCTCTCCGCCGCCAACGCCGAGGGTCAAACTGAAGCTCTTGGATGTCGATGCAGGTGCGCAGCCGGGCGACAAAGTAGGTTGGGGTTTGCTGTTTTCCGTCTGACACAAATTAAATCTTAAGGAAAACCATGTTCAACCTTTCCAAACCGGTGCTTAAGGAAATCGAGTTGCTTGATGCCGCAGGATTGTCGGTCGGCGCTATCGTTACGGCGTTGCGTCTGAAATTCCCGATAGAACTTACTGATCGGGATGACGACGAACTCGAAGAGGCAGTCCGCCTGACAGCAAACCCGCCGCGGAAGGTGCCGTTTTTCCGTTAACGCGCTGCTGCCGGTTTGAAGGGCAGATTCGATTATTTTTCCTACACAGGCCGTCTGAAAAATAAATTTCAGACGGCCTTTTTTGACATGTTTTTATTGCGGAAAATACCTCTTTATTTGATTCAGAATACCGCTTATCTACTTTACTATCCGTCCATCTTTCATTGTTTGAAAAATTCTGTAATTTAATCTAAATTAAAGAAATGAAAAATCATTATCTATTAAATTATAAGGAATAAACTCAATGAAGTTTTCAGCATTTTTCTACCTTCGCACTGGCTGCCGCACTTTCGCACAACCCTGCCGCTTATGCCAAGCCGGTTCAGATTACCGACGTCAACGGCCGCAAAGTAACCGTCGATCTGCCCGCCAAACGCGCTGGTTTTTGGGCTTTTATTATCAGGATTATATGGCCATCGGCGGCAAGGACGCGCTGAATAACGTGGTCCTGGCTTCCAAAAGCGGTTTGGTCCGATTGAGCGCCAACCAGCTGGGCGCGGCGTTCAGTAAAGCTGCACCCAAACTGAACCAGCTGCCGACGTGGGCGAGGTGGAAGTCGGCACGTTCTCTGTTGAAAAAGTATTGCATTGAAAACCCGATTTGCTGATTCTGGCAGACTGGCAGTACAAAGCTCTGGGTTCCGACCTCGACCGCATCAACAAAGCGGGCATTCGATCGTGTGTTGGATTACAACGCGCAAACGGTCGCCAAACATATCCAATCGACCAAACTTATCGGCACGCTGACCGGCCAGCAGCAAAAAGCGGACAAGCTCGGCGGCAGACTAGCAAACGCATCGCCGACACCATCCAGGCGCGCGTGAAAAGCCAACCTGCCCAAGCCTAAAGTGTATGTCGAATTCGGCAACAAAGGCCCTGCCGAACACAGCGTTACCTTCGGCAAGAGCATGTGGGGTTCGATGGTGACGCTGGTCGGCGGCAACAATATCGCCGCTTCTTCGGTCGAATTCTACGGCCCGATCAATCCTGAAAAAGTCCTCGCCGCCAAACCCGACGTCATCGTGATTACCGGCCGCGAAACCGAATTGAAGAAAAGCCCGACCGCCATGGTGATGGGCTGGGGCATTCCAGCAAAGGAAGCGGAAAAACGCTTGAGCAGGCTTTTGCCAAAACGCGCCGGCTGGGCCAACCTGCCTGCGATCAAAACAACCGCCTCTACGCCGCCTACCACGCCAACTCGCGCACGCTGTCCGACAGCGCGTCGATTCAGTTTATGGCCAAAGCGATTTATCCGCAGTTGTTTAAGGATTTCAACCCTGAGAAAACCTATCTGGACTTCTACCGCCAAAACCTGCCGGTTGTACCGAACGGTACGTTCTACCTGTATCCGAAAGGACAATAAGGTAGTTTAGATCAGACGGCCTTTTTAAATCGTAAGGCCGTCGAAAATTTTTATCGGAAGAAAAAGGCAAAACCTGTTCTCCCCTTTTCACAACACTCTTTAGGTTTGAAACATGAATGATTCGGTTGTCGCCGAGATTGTGAAAAACCAGCGCAAGTTGGAAGGCAAGCGTTGGTTGATTATTTTGATGTTTTTAATCATCGCGGCGGTCAGTTTTCTATTCGACATCGCCACCGGCCCGGCGATGACGGACACGCTGCCGGTCGGCGAAGTGGTCAATGTTTTGCTGGACAAACCCGAAGTCGATGAAATGAACCGCCTAATTGTGATGGATTTGCGCTCGCCGATTGCGGTGATGGCCGCGGTGGTCGGCGCGGCTTTTGGGTGTCGCGCGGTGCGGAAAATTCAAACCGCTGTTGAACAACCCGATGGCCAGCCCTTATAGCGCTGGGCTTGGCGGCGGCAGCAGGTTTGGGCGCGTCGGCGGTGATTGCGTTCGGCGGTTTCGGGCTGCCTGAAACAGTCGCCGTTCCCATCGGTGCGTTTGTGATGACCATGCTGGCTTCGGGCATCTTGTTTCTGTTTGCCTCAGCACGCCGTTTCAATTCGGCGATGTTGGTGCTGGTGATTGCGCTGTTGTTTCTGTTTCAGTCGATTTTGTCGCTGATTCAGTTTATCGCCGCGCCTGAGATTTCGCAGCAGATTCTGTTTTGGCTGTTCGGCAGCCTGACCAAGGCGACTTGGGGAGACGGTTGCGGTTACGGCGGCGGTTACGGCGGTGTGCGTGCTGCTGCTTTTCGCGCGATGTGTGGAAGCTGACCGCGCTGCGCTTGGGCGAAGACAGCGCGCCGTCGGGCTGGGCATCAATCTGCAACTTTTGCGCCTGAAAACGCTGGTATTGGTAGCGGTGATGACGGCAACGGCCATCAGTTTCGTCGGCGTGATCGGCTTTATTGGATTGGTCGCTCCGCATGTGGCGCGGATTCTTTTGGCGAAGACCAACGTTTCTTCCTGCCCGGCGCGATGCTGGCGGGAGCGGCGTTTTTATCGGTGGCGAGCGCGTTGTCCAAGGTGATTATCCCCGGCGCGCTGTTTCCGGTGGGCATCGTTACGTCGTTTGTCGGCGTGCCGTTCTTCTTCTGGATTGTGTTAACGAAACGGTAGGTCGTCTGAAATGTTGAAACTTGAAAACGTCCATATCCGGCGCGGCGATTATGTGGTCGCCGACAATATCGATTTGACGCTGGAACAAGGCAAAGTCTATTCCGTGCTCGGCCCGAACGGCACGGGCAAATCCTCGCTGATGAAAACGATTTTCGGCGAAGTGGCGCACAAAGGCACCATCCGCTACGGCAACGAAGCGTTGAGCAAAATTCCACCTGCAAAGCTGGCGCAAACGCATAGGCTATATGCCGCAGGACACCGCCGCCGAAGCCTCGCTGACCGCGCTGGAAGTCGTGTTGCTCGGCCGCATGGACGCGCTGCACATGCACGTCGGCGACGAACTGCTGCACGAAGCCGCAAGTATCATGGCGGAGCTGGGTATCGGCCACTTGGCGCACCGCGACGTCATGCGGCTTTTCCGGCGGACAGCGGCAGCTCGTCATGTTTGCCAAGTCATGCTGCGCCGCCCCGAAATCCTGATGCTGGACGAACCGGTCAGCGCGCTGGATATGCACCACCAGTTGAACCTCTTGGAGCGCGTGGTGCAATACACGCACGAACACAATCTGGTTACGCTGATGGTGTTGCACGATTTGAGCCTCGCCGCGCAGTTTTCAGACGGCGTGATTCTGCTCGGCGAAGGCAAAGTACAGGCGCAGGGCGCGCCGCAGGACGTGTGCAGGCGGACACGATCGGCAGATTGTACAAAGTGGACATCGAACTTTTATACGACAGCAAAGGCCTGCCCGTTATCCGCCCGATGCGGCAGAGTGCGTAACTTGACCGCTCCTGAAATGTCGGATTTGAGCATCCGACCTGCAAACTCCCCGCAACTTATCCCCTCGCCCGCGGAAGAGGGCTAGGGAAGGGCGGTAAGCCCAAGCTTGCCTCTCCGACTCATCAGCCCGATCCATATTTTTATCCTTAAAAGCGACTCCTCCCATGATTCCTCTTCCTCCTCATGCTGACCGCTTCTCTGAGCGCATACGCCGCCAACCACGAGAGTCAAAATGCTCGACAACGGCAAAGACGGCAGCATGGTGTTCGAACCCGTCTACGTCAACGCCAAAGTCGGCGACACCGTAACCTTCAAAGCCGCCAACAAAGGCCACTGGGTGCAAAGCAAAGCCCTGCCCGACGGCGTTGCCGACTTCCTGTCCGAAGACGGTAAAGACTTCACCCTCAAACTCGACAAAGAAGGCGTGTACGTCTATACCTGCCCGCCGCACCGCATGATGAACATGAGGCGGTGTGATTCTAGGTCGGCAAACCGGTGAACAAAGCCAAAGCGCAAGCTGTCGTGAACGAACTGAAAACCGTGCCATGCAGAGCGAGGGTCGTCTGAAAATACATGCAGCAAGTCAAATAAACCGCAAAGGCCGTCTGAAAATGTTTCAGACGGCGCTTTGAAGCATTCCTGTCCAACCGATACCGCCCGACCATGCTCACCATCACCACCTGCCGCACTTATCCTCAGCCGCCGCAAAGACCCTGCTGCCGCTGGCGGATATACTCAACCGCCAATCCGTCCCCACCCACGCTTCGACATCTGGCAAAACCGTCCGTCCGACCCCTTCCTGCTGCCTCTGTGCGCGTGGGACTATGCCGCCGAACCGCAGGCAGCTTCCGCCGCTGGCTGGACGACGCGGAGCGGGCAGCGGTTTTGTCAATCCGCCGCCGCTGATGCGCTGGAACATGAACAAAAATACCTGTGCTGACCTGGCCGCATGGGGTGCGGATGTGATACCGAGCGTGTTCGCACCGCCCGAGACTCAAGCGGTGCAAAAATATTTTTGCGCGAACGCGGCTGGCGAGGAAGCTGTCATCAAACCCGCCATCGGACAAAGCGGGCGCGCCGTCGCCAGAATCACCGCCGCTTCGCCGCCGCCGCCCGATTGGCGGGCCTATCCGCAGGGCGTCATCGTCCAGCCATACATCCGCGAAATCGAACAGGCGGGCGAAACCTCGTTGATATTTTTCAACGGCACATTCAGCCATGCCGTACTCGCCGGCCGCCGCAGGGCGAATGGCGCGCCAATTCCGCCTACGGCGTCGAAATCCGCCCCGCCTCCCGTCCGAAACCGTCGTCCGCACCGCCCGCTGCGTGTGGACTTATTGCCGCAAATGCCCGTTTACGCACGGGTGGACGGCACAATCATCGGCGGCGAGGCTGCTGCTGAACGAATTGGAACTCATCGAACCCGCGCTCTACCTGCACGGCGCAAGGCGCGGCGGAACGCTTTGCGGCGGTACTGGCAGAATGGGCAAAGGCCGTCTGAAAGAGTGTTTATCTGTTCGCCGCGCCGGATACAAAAACAACTAAACCCAGCCACAAAAAGATGAAATATCTGCCATTCGGCCTTTCCGGCAAACCACCTGTATAATCCCATCTTCATTCAGCAAAAACAATCAGGAAACAAACCATGTCATTACCCCCTGCCCGCAATGCCAATCGAATACACCTATGAAGACGGCGGACAATATATCTGCCCCGAATGCGCCCACGAATGGAACGAAACCGAAACACCGGCCGCCGATGAAGGCTTGAATGTCAAAGATGCCAACGGCGCGGTTTGCAAGACTAGCGACTACCGTGGTACTGATTAAAGACCTGAAAGTCAAAAGGCGGTTCGATGGTCATCAAGCAAGGCACCAAAGTCAAAGGCATACGCCTGCAGGAGGGCGACCACAACATCGGCTGCAAAAATCGACGGCAGCGCGATGAATTTGAAAATCCGGATTCGTCAAAAAGCCTAAAACCGTTTTCAGACGCGGCCTGACGGCCGTCTGAAAACGTTTCGCCCATCCGACCTATGCAATGGTATGACTATTTCGGCCTCTTCGTGCTGCTTTTACCCCGGCATCATGGCTGCTTATTGGACCATCTCCGCACTGCTGTACTTTCCTGATCTCGGGAAAACCGCGATGCCGACGACACATGCACAAACACTCCGCCCGTCACGTCCTCATCCCCTGCTTCAACGAAGCCCGCAACCTGCAAACCTCCATCCCGCACCTGCTCAATCTCGACTATCCGGATTACGAACTGATTTTTATCGATGACGGCAGCACGGACGACACACTGCCGCTCATCCGCAGCTGGACACAATGCAGCACAGCCGCATCCGCGTCCTCTCATCAGACCAACAGCGGCAAGGCTTTCGGCACTCAACCACGGCCTGCGCCATGCCCAAGGAAAAATATATCGTCCGCATCGACGGCGATTCCGTCCTCGACTACGGTGCATTGTCATACTTCGTACAAAGTATGGAAACGGACCCCAATCTCGGCGGGCTGACCGGCAATCCGCGCGTGCGCAACCGCAGCACCCTGCTCGGCAAACTGCAAGTAGCGGAATTCAGCTCGATCATCGGCCTGATCAAACGCTCCCAAAAGCATTTTCAGGCAGTTGTTCACACTCTCCGGCGTCATCCTCTTCGCCTGCGCCGCGACATCCTGCTGGAGTTGGGCGGCTGGAGCGACATGATTACCGAAGACATAGATATCACCTGGAAAGCGCAAACCGCAGGTTACAGCGTCGGCTACGAACCCGCGCCCTTTGCTGGGTATTGATGCTCGAAACCTGATCGGCCTCATTTCGGCAACGGCTGCGCTGAGCGCAGGGCGGTGCGGAAACCGTCCTCAAATATTTCCGGCAGATGCTCAGAATGCAAAACCTCCGCCTGTGGCTGTTGTATCTGGAATACCTCATTACCCTGTTTTGGGCCTTTTGCCCTGCTGATTATGATACCCTTCGGACTGTGGCAGGGGCATCAATGACGGCTCATTCAATCCGCTCACCGTAGAAGCGCCGACCATCATCACTTTCTGCCTGTTCCTGCTGCAATTTTTCCGTCAGCGATGATAATCGACAGCCGCTACGAAACCGGGCTGTACCGCTACTTTTTCCACTGCATCTGGTACCCCTATGCTTTTGGCTGCTGAACGGACTCACCCTGCTGCACGGCTTTCCCGCGCCGTTTTCCGCGATAAAAACCGTGCAGCCACATGGATCAGCCCGACAGGATTACAATAACAGGCCGTCTGGAAAAATCAAACTGCCGAAACCGACCACCCGAGAACCAGCCGCATGACCAGCCGCCGAACCCGCGATTTTGGGGCAACTGATGATCATCACACGCCCCGCTACCGCAACCGCCGCATCCTCATCCGCCATTTCGTCCTGACCACGCTGACCTGGCTGATGTGGCTGGCCGCGATTTACTTCATCTCCCGCGACTACCGCCAAACTCTTCTCTCGCCCCGTTCTCGACGGGCAAACCCTGCCCCAACTGGCCAAAACCGTCCTGCTCGTCATCCTGCTGCCAATTCAACCTCCTGCTGTCATGGTCACTATTACCGGCAGCGTGATGCGCAAACGCATGCGCCGCCAACGCAAAAACAACAAACAAAAAACACCAGCAAGGCCGTCTGAAAACACCTATTTTTCAATACCCAAAAGCCTAATTAACAAATAAACGGCATAAACAGGGGTAAATCATAAAAACTGCTTGAAATCAGGAATAATTTTTATTAGTATACCGCCCCCCATGAAAACGATCGCCTACTTACCTTTTCCATATTGATTTGTTACCCTGATGCACGTTGCATTATTTGCACTGCTCGATGCTTTTTAAATCCCTTTCTACCACCGACAATCCAAGACATGGGAATTTGTCGATTTGGCCGGACTCCGCCTGCCCGGCGGCGGCGGGAGGCGGCGAACCCGGAAGCTGCTCCCGCGCCCGAACCGAAACAGCAGCAGGCACAGCCCGAACCGCCCAAACCGAGTCGAGCCGCCCAAGCCGGAAAAATCAAGCCCAAACCCGTGGTTAAAGCGGAAAAAGCAAAAATCAAGCCTGTGGTTACCAAAACGGAAAAAGGCCGACATCCGCGTAGCCAAAGAAGAACCGAAAGCGCGAGCCAAAACCGGAATCCAAGCCCGAACCTAAGCCGGAGCCAAAACCGCTTCCTCCGGCCCAAAACCGCTCCTCCTCCGCCGAAACAGCCGGCATACACCGCTCCCGGCGGAACAGGTACTGGCGGGTAAGGTGAACAGATCCCAAAAGCGCACGGCAAACCCGGCAGCACGGGCAGCGGCGGCGGGATCGAGGCGGCAGCAAAGGTTCGGGAGAAAGGCACAGGTACAGGCCCAGGCAGCGGTTCGGCAGCGGCGGTGGTCATGGAGACGGCGGCGGCGCAGGCAGCAGCGCAGGCACGCCATTGTAAAAGCCGGCGGCAACCTCGGCGTACCGGCTCACCCGTCCCAATCTATCGACGACGGGGAAGAAGGCACGGTAGTCATGGATTTGCTTGTTGATCCGAGCGGACAGGTAACTGCAGTTAAAGTAACCAGCAGCGGCTATTCCCGCCTCGACAGGGCGGCACAGAAAGGTGCCCGCGCCGGTCATTACAATACAGGCGGCAAATGGGTACGCTTCAGGGTGCAAGAATCACTTTCAAGCTTCCTATGTGCAACATACCGTTCAGGCCGTCTGAAATGGCCTAAAACAGAAGTTTTCAATCAACCATAACCGAAAGAAAGCAGCAAACATGGATTTATTACACGTTTTTCAAACAAGGCGACCTCGTCCTCATCGCCGCCTTCCTCATCCTCGTCATCATGAGCCTGGCCACTTGGACGGTGATGATCGTCCGCACCATCAAACTCCGTAGGGCCCAAAGCCAACGCCCGTGTCAAAGACCGGATTTGGAGCGCGAAATCTTGGAAGATGCCATCCGCATTGCCGCGAAAACGAAGATGCACCAATGAGCAATATGTTGTGGACGCAGTCAAAGCAGACGAATTCTTCCATCGAAACCAAGATACCGATTTGGCTTCCGGCGTACCCTTCAGCCAATATCTGCTGCATCAGATCCATCACAACCAAGGACAGATTATGCGCGGCTTCGAAGGCTGGCCTGACCGCACTGGCCTCCATCGGTTCCAGTGCGCCGTTTATCGGCCTGTTCGGCACGGCATGGGGCATCTATCACGCCTTAGTCAATATCGGACAAAGCGGTTTCGTCAGCATCGCCGCCGTTGCCGGGCCCGATCGGCGAAGCACTGGTTGCCACGGCATTCGGCCCTGTTCGCCGCCATTCCCGCCGCTTTTTGAGCCAATTTCTTAGTGCGCGGCAATAAAAACCCTGCAACAAGATTTGCATGCTTTCGGTCGACCCTGCACGTTCAAATATTGAACAAAAAGACAAGGAGTAAACCATGTCCTTCTCCATGCACGACGGCGGCGAAGACTCGCCTGTAAGCGACATCAACGTAACCCCGCTGGTAGACGTGATGCTGGTTTTACTGATCGGGCCCATGATTACCATGCCCGTACTGACCCACTCCATCCAAATCAACCTGCCGACCGCCTCTGAAACAGCGAAGGATGAAGAAGAGCAGGAAAACCGAAAAGAACCGATGTGGCTGTCTGTGGACGACAAGGCAATACTTCATCGACCGGGGTACGACCCCACACCGAAAGAGAGCAGCTGGCAGCATTTTCCGCCGTCGTCACCAAAAACCCGGATGTAATCCTGGCTGTGATGCCTCCAAAGACGTTGATTACGGCACCGTCATCCAAGCCATCGACGATTGCTAAGGAAGCCAAAATCATCGGCTTCAACACCGAAGTCAAATCACCAACGGCGGACAATAAACCGCCTGACCTCAGGCCGTCTGAAAACCATTTTTCAGACGGCCTCGATTCATTTTCTGCACATAATCCCTTAACCGTCTTCGCACAAAAGCGTAAAATTAATCCGCAACCCCATAAACCACGCCACTGACGCCATGAAAAACTGACCACCCAATCCCCCTCTTTCCAAGCCGAACTCAAAGCCCTGCTGGCCTTTTGAGACCGCGCAGAATCCTGAAATCGACCGCATCGTCGCCGACATCTGCGCCGACGTGCAAAAACGCGGCGATGTGGCGCTCATCGAATACACCAACCGCTTCGACGGCACGTCCGCCCAAAACCATAACCGACCTGATTCTGACACAAGACGATTTGCAGGGCAGCGTTCGAGCGTTTGCAGCCCGAAATTCAAACCGCCTTGAAAACCGCCGCCGCACGGGTCGAAAGCTACCACCAACGCCAAAAATGGAATCGTGGACCCACGAAGACGAAGACGGCACGCTCTTGGGACAACAGATTACACCGCTCGACCGCGTCGGCATTTACGTCCCGGGCGGCAAAGCGGCGCATCCGAGTTCCGTCATCATGAACGCTATGCCCGCCGCACGTCGCAGGCGTGAAAGAAATCATCATGGTCGTCCCACGCCCAAAGGCGAACGCAACGACATCGTGCTTGCCGCCGCCTTCGTCGCGGGCGTCACCAAAGTCTTCACCGTCGGCGGCGCGCAGGCGGTTGCCGCCCTCGCCTACGGCACCGAGTCCGTACCGCAGGTCGATAAAATCACCGGCCCGGCAACGCCTTCGTCGCCGCCGCCAAACGCCGCGTGTTCGGCGTAGTCGGCATCGACGATGGTGGCAGGGCCGTCTGAAATCCTCGTCATCGCCGACGGCACCACGCCCGCCGACTGGGTGGCGATGGATTTGTTCAGCCAGGCCGAACGACGAAATCGCCTGCCATCCTCATCGGCACGTCGCAACCCTACCTCGACGAAGTCCGCCGCCATGAACCGCCCTCATCGAAACCATGCCGCGCCGCGACATCATCGAAGCCTCGCTCGGCAACAGGGGGCGCGATGATACTCGCCAAAGACTTGGACGAAGCCTCGCGAAAATCGCCAACTACATTTCCCCGAACACTTGGAATTGTCGGTAGAAAACCCGCAGGAATGGGCGAAAAAACTGCCACGCCGGCGCGATTTTTCATGGGACGCTACACCAGCGAAAGCCTCGGCGACTACTGCGCCGGCCCCAACCATGCGTCCTGCCCACCAGCCGCACCGCCCGCTTCTCCTCGCCGCGCTGGGCGTTTACGACTTCCAAAAACGCTCCAGCCTGATCCAAGTCTCCGAACAAGGCGCGCAGAAACTGGGCAAAAACCGCCAGCGTGTTGGCACACGGCGAAAGCCTGACCGCCCACGCTCGCGCGGCGGAATTCAGGTTGAAAGACTGATTCGGTCGAACCTGCCATCCATCAAAAGCAAAGGTCGTCTGAAAACCCTGTTTTTAGGGTTTTTCAGACGACCTCATTAAAAGAAACATCATGAAACAAACGATTCAAGAAAAACTCACCCACATCGCCCATACCGAGCCGCTGCATTTCCTGCTGGCGGTAGAGAGCGGCAGCCGCGCATGGGGCTTTGCCTCGCCCGACAGCGATTACGACGTGCGCGCCATTTATATCCGCCCGCAACCATATTATCTGCAAATCGACGAAGCGAAAGACACGTTTGAATTTATCGAAAACCAATGGTTTGACGTGGGCGGCTGGGACATCCGCAAAGCGTTGCGTTTGCTGCGGAAAAGCAATGCCACGCTGCTCGAATGGCTGCGTTCGCCGATTGTTTATACGCAGGACGATGATTTCACAGGTCGTCTGAACGCGCTTGCGCCGCAATACGTCCAAGCCGCCGCGCTGCTGCACCATTATCGCGGCATCGCGGGCAACGCTTTGAGAAACATGGATTTGGCGCACCCCGTCAAACTGAAAAATGGTTTTACGTCCTGCGCCCGCTGCTCGCGGCACGGTGGGCGGTGAAACAAGGCGGCATCCCGCCGATGACGTTAGCGGAACTGATGAGCGAATGGCAACGACTGCGCCGCCCAAATTACCGATTTGGTGGCCATCAAGGCGGAACAGGATGAAAGTTACCTGCATACGCTGTCGCCCGAATTGCAACGCTTGACCATTGATTTATATAACGAAGTTTCCGAATTATTCGCCCCTGCCACCCAAGCCGCCGACGCGGGACCGCTGAACGAATTGTTCCACGAAACTTTGGCGGCGGTTTATCCGTAAAACAAAAGCAGCCTGCAATCCCCTCTTTTTGTTTTGGAAAACACCATGAATATCAAAATATTACTAACTTCCGCATTATTCCTGTCCGGCACTCGCCTTCGCCGCCACCACCAACCAAGACACCTTGTTTTTATTGCCAATCAACAATGGCAAACAAGTCCGCATTGAGCAGCTGGCGACAAAATCCGCTACCGCTTCGGCAAAAATCTTGCCCGTCCTGAATTGGTGTTCGAGCAGCCGACAAACCAAGTTTTCCGAAACTATTTTGACACCGCTTTTGGACGACAACCAAACGCGGAGAAATTATCGAAATCTATCTGCTAACGGCAGCGCATCCTACGTAGTCTACCGTAACCAGCACCATCGGCAAACCCGAATACACCTTGTCCGCCGAAAATGCAGACACAAAACACATCATGACCTGCAAAGAACGCAGCGCATTCGTCAATTTGCGCATGGCGCTGGACTTGATGCCCGTACTGCTCGATACCTATTGAATAATTGCCGAAACCATTTAGGCAGGTGCAGCGGCAGGTATGGCCGGCACGTTTTCAGGCAGCCATTTCCTTTTTCCGGCCGTCTGAAAACCGCAAGTCGGATTACCAAATCCGACATGCACTCAAAGGCAGCCTGAACGTGCAGGCTGCTCAATGCCCAACCACCCTGCACAAAAGGTCGTCTGAAAATGCTCACCATCGAAGATTTGCACACACAAAACCTGCTTCTGCTCGAAGCCGTTTCCGCAGCCGCGCCTACGGTTTGGCGACGCCCGAACCGATACCGACATCAAAGGCGTGTTTTACCTGCCCAAATCCATGTTTTTACGGCATGGAATACATCCCCGCAAATCAGCAACGAAACCAACGACATCGTTTATTACGAGCTGGGGCGGTTTATCGAGCTTTTTGCTGCAAAGCAACCGAACACGCTGGAACTGCTCGCCTCGCCGCCCGACTGCGTGCGCTACCGCTCGCCGCTGATGGACGCGTTCAAACCGAATGAGTCGGTATCCAAAGCCTGCCGTCAGAGTTTTCGCCGGATACGCCTACGGACAAATCAAAAAAGCACGCGGGCTGAACAAGAAAATCAGCAACCCGATGTCGTCTCGAAAAGAAAAGCGTGCTCGATTTCGCCACATCGTAGAAGGCGCGCAAACCGTGCCGCTGCGGCACTGGCTTTCGCAACGCAGAATGGAGCAGCGGCGCGTTGGTTTGGTCAAAATCGCCCACGCCCGCGAACTTTACGCCCTATTTTACGACCCCGACGGCATGCGCGGCTACCACGGCATCGCGCTCAAACCCGAAGCCACCAACCTCTCCCTCAGCTCCGTTCCCGAAGGCGAAACCCCGCTTGCCTACCTCCTTCAACCAAGATGGATACAGCAGCTACCGCCGCGAATACACCTCCTATCAGCAATGGCTGGCGGAACGTAACGAAACGCGCTACCAAGGCACGCAGGCACAGGACAGGGCTACGACGCCAAAAACATGATGCACACCTTCCGCCTGCTCGAAACCGCCCGCGACATCGCCCGCCACGGCGAAATCCGCCCGCGCCGCCCCAACCGCGACGAACTGTCGCCATCAAACGCGGCGAATCTTCCTACGAAGACCTGCTGGGAAAAAGCGGAAACGGCTGATGGCAGAAGTGGAAACAGCGTTTGAGGCTGCCGACCTACCTGAAACGGTAAATGCCGCTTCAGCGTTGGCGGCGTTGGTTGATGTGAGGGAAAAATTTACGGATAGATGGCGAAAAGGTCGTCTGAGGCAGGTTTATCATGAATGGACTTTTAAAAAATCGCTGCATTTCTGACTAAACGTCAGCCCCATAGACAAAATGTTGGATAATGACTCACCCATTATTTTTAATTCGATTATTGTAACTACAATATTTTTCGAGACTTTACTCTCTCCTATTAGATTTTAAGCATTATCAGATTTAGGTACTACTCTATATTGTATTGGTTCATATTCTAGAGCTTCATGCGGATCATTAATAACATAATAATCCCAATCTCCATTATCATTTCTAAATAATCTATAAATAGAGTATTCTTTTCCTTTTTCTTCAGCTACTCTTTTTCATTAGCAGATAAGTAAAAAGGTGAATTTATCCCACCTATTGTTGACTTAACTTCAATATACAATGGTTTAACCTTATTTGTAACTTCATCAAAAATAAATAGATTTAATATCATATCCCAAACCATCGCCTTCATTCAAAGCCACATGCTTAATGTTATTAACATTCTTTCGTAATTTATTATCATTCTTAGCACGTTCAATTTCAAGATTCAAAACTAATCTTTCAGCTTCCATACCCTGCTCAGTATTTCGTTTCAACTCCTTAATATAATCTTTTTCACTATTTTAGGATTAGATTTCGTTTCACTAAAAAGATAAGCCTGTTGGAATAGAAACCTGTTCACCTAGTTTACTTATACTAAGATTCTTTTTATAATTCTAAACCTCAAGGTCCTCTATAAGTACACTGTCTAAAATTTTATTATTAAAATCTTTAAAGTTATTCGGAGACATTAATCCTCTTAATTCGGTAAACATCATTTTTAGATATTCTAAATCCTTCAGTGAGCTCCTCATCACGAATACTTGAAAATTCGTCTGTACTATAGAATTTACTGCAAATATTTCCTAACTCGTATCCTTCGGCAAGCTATTTCCAGATTTTTAAATCAATAGAATCTGTTGTAAAACCAGGATTGTTTTTGTTAGATAAAAATTCAAATTAGCACGCCAATATTTACTAACCTTTTTCTATCTTTTTCCTTAGCTTTCGATTTAAATTTTTCTTGAAACATGTGTAGCCTTGATTTAGAGATAAATAAAACACCTGTACCATCAGCTCTAAAAGATAAACAATGTAATATCCTTCCCTGTGCTGATTTACTTTAAATCTTTGTAAAATACTGCTACCCATGGAACGTCCGCTCCATCTGGCTTGACCACAAGAAGCACGAATCATGTATTCATCTCCTAGGAAACAAATTATTGGGAATTACATCTTCTGCATTTTCTCGAATGTCCTCGCAAACTTATTACCTCCAAATGACTTATTTCTTTCAGATCCATATTCTTTTTAAAAACTTTTTCAAATAAGAATGTAAATTAGCCATTTTTCGCTCCTTTTATATAAATCGCTTCCAAAAAGTAATTTATATCATATTGCTGCTACAATGTTACAATTATAACAAAGGTGAAAACTACATAATAATTAATAAAAATAAAGTTTCAAAGCGTCGTCTGAAAAGCATTTTCAGACGACAGTGGATCTCGCATTTGAAGTGCAACTTTCCATATCAGAAAAAGGCCCAGTATGCGGTAGCATACGGCCTTTCCTGCAAGAAAGATTGCCATGAGCTCACACACAACTGACCCAAGACGAACGATACCACATCCAATACCTGTCCCGCCACTGCCCATCGCCGAAATTGCCAAACAGCTTAACCGCCACAAAAGCACCATCAGCCGCGAAATCAAACGGCACCTGTACCCAGGGCAGCAATACAGCGCCGAAAAAGCACAGAAGCAAAAGCCGACTTATCAAACAGCGTAAGCGAAAAACCCTATAAGCTCGATTCGCAGCTGATTCAACACATCGACACCCTTATCCGCCGCAAAACTCAGTCCCGAACAAGTATGCGCCTACTTATGCAAACACCACCAAATCACACTCCACCACAGCACCATTTACCGCTACCTTCGCCAAGACAAAAAGTAACGGCGGCACCTTGTGGCAACACCTCAGAATGAGGACCTTTGCAAAATATCTCTTCACCTTTTTCGCTGACAGCCAGAACCCAAACACAGGTTTTTCGGCTATTTCCGCTCCTAATTACTCCTGATTTTACCCAAATGCCCCTTTAATCCTCCCGGATACCCGATAATCAGGCATCCGGGCCACCTTTTAGGCGGCAACAGGCACACTTAGCCTGTTAGCCGCTTTCAACAGGTTTAAACACATCGCCTTCAGATGGCTTTGCGCACTCACTTTGAGCAGACCAAAATAGGCTGCCAGGGCGTAGCGGAATTTACGGTGCAGCGTACCGAAGCTCTGTTAGACCACATAACGGGTTTTCGATAAATACCGGTTACGCTTCGTTTGATTTTCCGTCAGCGGACGGTTGCGGTGGGCTTTGCGCATAATGCCGTCTAACAACTGATGGTCTTCCAGATGTTGCCGGTTTTCCTTACTGTCGTAGCCTTTATCGGCATAGACGGTCGTACCTTCGGCAATGCCTTCCAACAAAAGGGGACAGATGGTTGCACTCATGGGTATTGGCAGGGAGTGATGTGCAGTTTTCTCGATATAGCCTTCCTCATCGGTACGGGTATGTTGTTTGTAACCGAGTTTGTAGAGGCCGTTTTTCTTTGTCCAACGGGCATCTTTATCCTTACTCGGTGTGGTTTGGCCGCTGACTTGTCCTTCTTCATCGACTTCTATGGCCTGACGCTGTTTGCTGCCGGCGGTTTGAATAATGGTGGCGTCAATGACGGCGGCGGATGCCTTCTCTACTTTTAGGTTTTTCTCGGCCAGTTGTCGGTTAATCAGTTCCAGCAATTCGGACAGGGTGTCGTCTTGCGCCAGCCAGTTACGGTAGCGGCATAAGGTGCTGTAATCGGGGATGCTCAGTTCGTCAAAACGGCAAAACAGGTTGAAATCGATGCGGGTGATGAGGCTGTGTTCGAGTTCGGGATCGGAGAGGCTGTGCCATTGTCCGAGCAGGGACGGCTTTGAACATGGACAACAGGGGATAGGCGGGACGGCCGCGGTGGTCTCGAAGGTAACGGGTTCTTTGACGGTTCAGGTATTGTTCGATCGGTTGCCAATCAATCACCCTGATCCAACTTCAATAATGGGAAGCGGTCGATGTGTTTGGCGATCATGGCTTGTGCGGTTTGCCGGAAGAAGGTGCTCATGGAAATCCCTCAAATGTCTTGGTGGGGAATTTAGGGGATAGATTTTGCAAAGGTCTCCAGAATATGCAGCAAACCCTACCGCAAAACGCTACGGCAGCACATGGACTAGAGGCAAAGTGCCCAACCGCGTCGGCATAGAAAACCGGCCCGCCATCGTCGACCAAAAACGCATCGGCGATTGGGAAGCCGACACCATCGTCGGCAAAGGACAGAAAAGCGCATTACTGACCTGGTCGAACGCGTTACCCGCTACACCATCATCTGCAAATTGGATAGCCTCAAAGCTGAAGACACTGCCCTAGCGGCCATTAGGGAGTATTAAAGGCACATAAAAGCCAGGGTGCACACCATCACCATGGATAACGGCAAAGAGTTCTATCAACACACCAAAATAGCCAAAGCATTGAAGGCGAAAACTATTTTTGCCGCCCACTACCATTCTTGGGAAAGGGCTGAATGAGAACACCAACGGACTCATCCCGCCAATATTTCCCCAAACAAACCGATTTCCGACACATCAGGATCGGGAGATACGCAGGGTTCAAGATGAGTTGAACCACCGGCTAAGAAAACACTTTGGCTACGAAACGCCAGAGTGTTTTATTCTTGAATCTGTTCAACCACCGGCACCCTGGTATTTGCGAAACACGAATCCAAGAACATCTAGGGCTTTCCACCCG
>BNJV01002392.1_pt1 | contig 55201 bp, 64 predicted proteins | sample 8540591 | NCBI WGS metagenome assembly BNJV01 (sample SAMD00202457, study PRJDB9452) | human saliva metagenome | host: Homo sapiens | reverse complement strand
AAAGAATTGTAAATTTCTTACCTTTCTGATATAATATTCAACAGGAAAGAAAGTTTTATGGCGTTCTTCAAGCGAGCTTGGGATAGTGGGAGCCAAGTAGGACAAGGTAAGAAACTGGCACTTTCTGTCGTATTTTTAAAAACAATGAAGTAATAAATTAGGGTGGAACCGCGTTTCTGACGCCCCTAGTCGCAAGACTTGGGTGTTGAAATTCGGTTTTTTTGAGTTTCGTCAAATACCCAAGAGGAAAGGAACATAATGATTAAAGGATCTTGTTTATGTAAAGCAGTCACCTACACTCTAGATGAAGAATTATCGGAAATAGTTTTTTGCCATTGCTCATTCTGTCGGAAAGCAACTGCGTCGGCCTACACAGTTAATGCCAAAGTTAGCAGCAAAAATCTGGCATTGTATGGAAAAGAGAATTTGGTTACCTATAGTTCATCTCCAGGGAAACAACGTTATTATTGCCAGAACTGTCATAGTCAAATTTTCACTACTCAAGAAAATATACCAGAAGTTTGCGCTTTGAAATTAGGAACAATAGATGAATGCGATCAGAATTTACAAACTGTTCCCAAACGTCATATTTTTCAGGACCCAGCATTTTCTTGGTTGCTTGATAAATAAACCTAAGAAGATAATATAAATTAAAGGAGTAAACAATGTCTAAGAAATTAACATTTCAAGAAATTATTTTGACTTTGCAACAATTTTGGAATGACCAAGGTTGTATGCTCATGCAGGCTTATGACAATGAAAAAGGTGCGGGAACAATGAGTCCGTACACTTTCCTTCGTGCTATCGGACCTGAGCCATGGAATGCGGCTTATGTAGAGCCGTCACGTCGTCCTGCTGACGGTCGCTATGGGGAGAATCCTAACCGTCTTTACCAACACCACCAATTCCAAGTAGTGATGAAGCCTTCTCCATCAAACATTCAAGAACTTTACCTTGAGTCTTTGGAAAAATTGGGCATCAATCCTTTGGAACACGATATTCGTTTCGTTGAGGACAACTGGGAAAATCCATCAACTGGTTCAGCTGGTCTTGGTTGGGAAGTTTGGCTTGATGGGATGGAAATCACTCAGTTCACTTATTTCCAACAAGTTGGTGGATTGGCAACTGGTCCTGTGACTGCGGAAGTTACTTATGGTTTGGAACGCTTGGCTTCTTATATTCAGGAAGTAGATTCTGTCTATGATATCGAATGGGCTGATGGTGTAAAATATGGAGAAATTTTCATCCAGCCTGAGTACGAGCATTCAAAATATTCATTTGAAATTTCGGACCAAGAAATGTTGCTGGAAAACTTTGATAAGTTTGAAAAAGAAGCTGGTCGTGCTTTGGAAGAAGGCTTGGTTCACCCTGCCTATGACTATGTTCTCAAATGTTCACACACTTTTAACCTGCTTGACGCGCGTGGTGCCGTATCTGTAACAGAGCGCGCGGGCTATATCGCTCGTATCCGTAACTTGGCCCGTATCGTAGCCAAAACCTTTGTCGCAGAACGCAAACGCCTAGGCTACCCGCTTTTAGATGAAGCAACACGAGCTAAACTTTTAGCAGAAGACGCTGAGTAAAGAGAGTGACAAATTACGAAAATGGGCGAACAGAGTGAGCCCTGATCCAGTTGTCGCAGTGATGAAGATATCCTTAATGAAGCTAAGGATACTAGGCAAAATTGGAGACTGTTGGCTCCAATTTTAGCAATGAAACAACGAAGTTGGTTGCTTGCGTGCCAATCACATAAGGCAAACTGGAAAATAAAAAGATACTTTTTGGAGAAAAAATATGACAAAAAACTTATTAGTAGAACTCGGTCTTGAAGAGTTACCAGCCTACGTAGTAACTCCAAGTGAAAAACAACTAGGTGAAAAAATGGCAGCCTTCCTCAAAGAGAATCGCCTGTCTTTTGAAGCCATTCAAACTTTCTCAACACCACGCCGTTTGGCTGTTCGTGTGACTGGTCTTGCAGACAAACAGTCTGATTTAACAGAAGATTTCAAGGGACCAGCAAAGAAAATTGCCTTGGATGATGATGGAAACTTCACCAAAGCAGCTCAAGGATTTGTCCGTGGGAAAGGTTTGACTGTTGAAGATATTGAATTCCGTGAAATCAAAGGTGAAGAATATGTCTATGTTACCAAGGAAGAAGTGGGCCAACCAGTTGAGAACATTGTTCCAGGTGTAGTAGACGTCTTGAAGTCATTGACTTTCCCTGTCAGCATGCACTGGGCAAACAACAGCTTTGAATACATCCGCCCTGTACACACTTTGACTGTACTTTTGGACGAGCAAGAGTTTGATTTGGACTTCCTTGATATCAAGGGAGCACGTGTAAGCCGTGGTCATCGTTTCTTAGGACAAGAAACCAAGATTCAGTCAGCAGTGAGCTACGAAGAAGACCTTCGTGAACAGTTTGTAATCGCAGATCCACGTGAACGTGAGCAAATGATTGTTGACCAAATCAAAGCAATCGAGGCAAAACATGGTGTACGTATCGAAATTGATGCGGACTTGCTTAATGAAGTCTTGAACTTGGTTGAATACCCAACTGCCTTCATGGGAAGTTTTGACGCCAAATACCTTGACGTTCCAGAAGAAGTTTTGGTGACTTCGATGAAGGAACACCAACGTTATTTTGTTGTCCGTGATCAAGATGGAAAACTCTTGCCAAACTTTATTTCTGTTCGTAACGGAAACGCAGAGCACTTGGAAAATGTCATCAAGGGAAACGAAAAAGTCTTAGTTGCCCGCTTGGAAGACGGAGAATTCTTCTGGCGTGAAGACCAAAAATTGGTTATCTCAGACCTTGTTGAAAAATTGAACCATGTGACCTTCCACGAAAAGATTGGTTCCCTTCGTGAACACATGATTCGTACGGGGCAGATTGCCATTCTCTTGGCAGAAAAAGCTGGTTTGTCAGTGGATGAAACAGTTGACCTTGCTCGTGCAGCAGCCATTTACAAGTTTGACTTGTTGACGGGTATGGTTGGTGAGTTTGATGAACTTCAAGGTATTATGGGTGAGAAATATGCCCTTCTTGCTGGGGAAACTCCAGCAGTTGCAGCAGCCATTCGTGAACACTACATGCCGACATCAGCTGAAGGAGAACTCCCAGAGAGCAAGGTCGGGGCCCTTCTAGCCATTGCAGACAAATTAGATACGATTTTGAGTTTCTTCTCAGTAGGCTTGATTCCTTCAGGTTCTAATGACCCTTATGCCCTTCGTCGTGCGACGCAAGGTGTGGTTCGTATCTTGGATGCCTTTGGTTGGCATATTGCTATGGATGAGCTGATTGATAGCCTTTATGCTTTGAAATTTGACAGTTTGACTTATGAAAATAAAGCAGAGGTTATGGACTTTATCAAGGCTCGTGTTGATAAGATGATGGGCTCTACTCCAAAAGATATCAAGGAAGCAGTTCTCGCAGGTTCAAACTTTGTTGTGGCGGATATGCTAGAAGCAGCAAGTGCTCTTGTAGAAGCAAGCAAGAAAGAAGACTTCAAATCATCTGTCGAATCCCTCTCACGTGCCTTCAATTTGGCTGAGAAGGCAGAAGGCTCTGATGCGTTTGATTCTGCTCTCTTTGAGAATGAAGAAGAGAAAGCTTTGGCGGAGACAGTAGAATCATTAGTTTTATCAGGAACTGCAAGCCAGCAATTAGAACAACTCTTTGCGCTTAGTCCAGTTATTGATGCTTTCTTTGAAAATACCATGGTAATGGCCGAAGATCAGGCTGTCCGTCAAAATCGTTTGGCAATCTTGTCACAACTAACCAAGAAAGCAGCTAAACTCGCTCGTTTTAACCAAATCAATACTAAATAAACTCAGTCAAACGGACTGTATATTATCACAAAGGAGAAGAAATGGATCCGAAAAAAATCGCTCGTATCAACGAGCTTGCAAAAAAGAAAAAAACAGAAGGCTTAACTTCTGCTGAAAAAGTGGAACAAGCTAAACTTCGTGAGGAGTACATCGACGGCTATCGTCGTTCTGTTCGTCACCACATTGAAGGAATCAAAATTGTGGACGAGGAAGGAAATGACGTTACACCAGAAAAACTACGTCAAGTACAACGTGAAAAAGGTTTGCACGGCCGTAGTTTAGATGATCCAAATTCATAAAAAGAACTGACTAGTAGTTTGCCCTGCTAGTCAGTTCTTTTTATCCTATTCGAATAGCAGAGATTTAGAGGACAAAAAGTAATGTGAAAAATGAATAGAGAGAGATTATTTTCTGTGGAATATGATACAATGAACATAGAGATTAGAATAAAATGAAGGTTGGATTTATGCTAGATATGAATATGAATACTAATACCGATGAAGATTTAAGAGATGAAAAAAAGAGTATCTAAAGACAAATTTAGAAATCTGTTTTAACCTTATCTCACAAAAATAAAGATATATTTAAAAAACAAAGATACCTTCTTAGAGGAATTTAGCCCTTGGCATCAAGAAGGGAAAAGGAAAAAGAATTAATAAAAGATTTTTGAAAAAAAACAAGTTGCAAATGATACTTCTGAAGATTTTTTTCTTGGTTGAATATTTTGAAAGAAGACAACCAGTGGAAGGAAGCCGAATATAAAGAGGAAATCAAGGACAAAAAGTAAATATGTAAATATGCGTTATCAAATTCCAACTCATTTTCATGGGGATATTGATAAAGCTATTCTTTTTCCATTGTATGGAAAAATCCTAGAGGTTATTTAGGAAGTTATACAGATAATCAAATTGATAAAGGTCTGGAGTGTGCAAACTTTAAAGATTATTATGAGAAAAACCTATAAATTATTAAAAAGAGGATAATAAAAAAAGACAATAAAAAGAAATTAGAAATTATTTAGAAGGTGAGTCAGAAAAATAAACCTGTTAAAGAAATTATAAAAAGAAAGATATGGTTTAGAGGAAATAGATAGTGACGCTAAACTTTCAACGTGTATTACTCAAATTATCTATAGTGAAAAATAGTAATTTAGCACAAGAACTAACTCATATGTTTAATCCTGAAGAAATTAGTTTTGATAAAAAAATATAATAATAAGGAGTTAAAAAGAGTTAGGGTATTATTATTTGCCGGAATATTATAAAGAAATAGTTCAAGAGAGACCAGAAAAAGGACCGTTTATTATAGATATCTCAGAATTGCAGAATAATAATGCTGAAGAAATTGCTAAAAAAATCTGTAATTTAGAAATTTATCCTTTTTCATGCTCTCAACCAGCTTTAGGCGAAGATGGTATTGGTGAAAAGATTCTTCTAAATTCAAACTTATCTCGGTTAGGTGCTTATATTGTTTTAAGAAGAATTTATCAATATGTAGCTGATAATAATGAAACCCAGATACCAATTTTTGTTTTTCGAAAGTATGATAGAGCATGGAAGAAATTGTTTAACAAAATATTTTTGGAAGCGGAAGAGAAGAGTGAAAATTTTAAAGCCGATGATTTTTTGAGCAAATTGGAGGAGAATTTCTTTTATTGTCAGCCAGCCATTGTAGGTGGAGGAATTACGTCTGGTAATGTAATCTCTGTTCATGATTTTAGAAGAGTTGATAGAAAAAAAGATAAAGAAAATTATGAAGGGATGAAAAAGAAGGCTTTTTGCAAAGTCAAAAAAACACTTTATAAATCCATAGAGGCAGAAAAATAGAATCACTGAGTTTCAAACTGTATTCATAAAATTCAAGGGTTTTGTAGATGATATACAAAACCCTTTTTTGATAACAACAAAAAAGAAGGAGCCACTAGGCTCCTTTTTGGTTTCTTAGTTACTTGCGCCAGAAGTAGCGTCAGCGCCTCCATGACCTCCGCCGTCAGGAGTATCAGAAGCGCCAGAAGTGGCATCTGCGTTTCCATGACCTCCAGCAGCAGGAGCAAAAGGTCCACTACCACCTACCAAACGTTGACCAGTTTCTTGTAGGTACCAGTCAAGCCATGGTTGGAAGTTAAAGACGATTTCATTGATACCAGCGTATGATCCGTCAGGATAGTACATAGCTTGGTAGTTGTGAGTGTTGATAACACCTGCAGGAGAACCTGGAACGATCGTACGGACGTATTCTTGGTTTCCGTTGCGAAGTGTTCCGATAACCCACTCTACGTTCTTCATACGTGCTGGTGGAAGAGAACCATGAACAGTCGACATACGGCTACCTGATTGAGGTGGTACGCGTTTGGCAAACATGGTGTCTGGATCTTGGTGAGCGTTGTTGTAGTAGAGGAATTGGTTGTTGTCATCAGCATATGTCAATTCAAATGGCATAGCTTTCAAGAACATATCGATTTGGTTAACTGTCAGGATACCGTGGTCCAATTTGACATAGGTATCACCAGAAACAGCACCAGTGATTGCTGCAACTTTTTCTACCCATTCTGGATCGTCAGGGTCAACTTCTGTAATGGTTGTAGCAATTGGTTTTCCACAATCCAAGTCTTCTGGTTCGATTGGTTTTGGTTTTTTCAATTTCGAAACGACTCCTACGTATTTAACAAAGTTATCTAAGCAAGTTTCAAGGAATTTAACAGTTCCTTCGTTGATGATATTTCCATTGTTATCAAAAGCTTCTTTGGCTTTACCAAGAAGGAATTCGTTACCTGGAAGCGTGTAGGCATTGACACCTGGAGCGTCAAGGATCTTACGAAGGTGAACTTGGGCACGTGAAGTTCCTTGGTCGTAGTATGATGCTCCCACAATCATAACAGGTTTGTTTTCAAATGGATGAACTTCGTATGAAAGCCATTCAAGTACAGATTTGAGTGAAGCTGAGATAGTGTGGTTGTGCTCAGGAGTTGCGATAATGACACCATCAGCACGTGTAATCTTGTTATACAAGAAGCGCAATTGGAAACTTTCGTCCCATTTTTCGTCTTGGTTAAACATTGGAACTTCGTCGATTTCAAGAACTTCTAATTCAAATTTGAATTTGAAGTTGCGGCGGATAAATTCCAAGAGTTTGCGGTTATATGATTGATCGTAGTTTGATCCAACAAGTCCAACAAATTTCATTCTTTCGGTCTCCTATCTTACAAATTTTCCCAGTCGAATTCTTCTGCATCTTTGCGAAGCAATTCTTGTGCATTGCGCAATTTCTCAGTAATCTTCACAAAGATACGGAAGTCATCAAAGATGGCATCCAATTTCTTGATAACATCAAGGTCAACCAAGTCACCACTTGGGTTAAATGCTTGAAGAGAGTGAGAAAGCAAGAATTCATCTGGTAGAACATTTGCCTTAATTTCAGGAGCGTTCAAGATTTGACGAAGTTGCAATTGGGCACGAGATGAACCAAGTGTACCATATGAAGCACCAGTGATCATGATTGGTTTGTTCAAAAGTGGGTAGATTCCATAAGATAGCCAAGCAAGAGCGCTCATCAAAACTGCAGGGATAGAGTGATCGTACTCAGGAGTACCGATAATGACACCATCAGATGCTTCGATTTTAGCAGCAATTTCAAGAATTTCAGCAGGAAGAAGTTTATCCGCTGGTTTGTTGAAAACAGGAATATCCTTGATTTCAACGAGTTCAATTTCAGCTTTATCCGCAAAGTGTTTTTGCATGTATTGGAGCAATTGGCGATTTGTAGAACGTTTAGAGTTCGTTCCAACAATGGCAATAAGTTTTAGCATGAGATTTCCTTTCTCTTTTTACATAATACAATTTTGAAGGCCTGAAGAACAAGCAAGGCGTCCCTCTTTGTCGATGAGGATGGCTTCGATACCATCTAAACTTTCGATTTGCCAGAGGATAGAAGCGCTACGTTCTCCGAATAGACGGGTTGTCCAAATCTCGCCATCAACGGATTTATCAGAGATAATCGTTAGGCTAGCGAGGTCTGTTTCGACAGGAAATCCTGTCGCGCTATCAAAAATATGGTGATAGTCTTTTCCATCTACTGTCAGGTGGCGTTCATAGATACCTGAAGTGACGACGGATTTGTTAGAAGCAGGAATGGTTAGGAGATGATTGCCACGAGGATTTCGCGGATCTTGAATACCAATCTGCCAGGCTTTCCCATCTTTGGCTTGATTATTCCCGATAGTGAGAATATTTCCTCCGAGATTGATCAAGGCAGAAGTGACTCCGTGTGCTTTTAAATACTGGGCAACCTTATCTGCACTATACCCTTTAGCTAAACAACCTAGATCAAGTTTCATCCCTTTCTTCTCTAAAAAGACAGTAGAGCTAGTCGGATCTAACTTGATAAAATGTGGGTCAACTAGAGGCAAGACAGCTTCGATTTCGTTTAGCTCTGGGAGTCGGGCATCTGCAAAGCCGATTCGCCAAGTTTGAATCAAGGGACCAATACTGACATTGAGATGGCTAGATGGAGCTAGGCTGTGTTCTAAACCAAGTTCAATCAGTTCAAACAGGTCAGGATGGACCTTTACAGGTGCAATTCCAGCCTGGTGATTAATTTCCATCAGTTCGGATTCTTGACTGTTGGCGTTGAAGCGGTACTCGAGCTCTTTGAGCAAATCAAAGGCTCCTTGAAGCAGGCAATCGGCCTGTTCATCTACTAATGAAATGGTGATAGTTGTTCCCATTAGCCGTTCAGAACGTGAACGAAGAGGCAAGCTACCAACTCCTTTCTACTTCATAGGAAATCTTCTAAGTTATGTTAAATTCTATGATGATTTAACCCCTTACATTTTCTTTCCATGTTTCTAGCATAACATAAAGTCAGCGTTTTCACAAATAATTTTTTTGACAAAAAGTCAAGAAATATGCTTAAAAAAATATAAAAATATGGGATAGGAATTCAAAACAATTAATATAATAAGGCTCTTTTTACTGAAAAAAAGAGAAATCTAAGCAAATTCCTTGTAAACGCTAACAGTAAATGTTATACTAGAAAGGTAAATCAAAAATTAAAGGTAGGAATTTTTCTATGAGTAAAATCGTTGTAGTTGGTGCTAACCACGCTGGTACAGCATGTATCAATACTATGTTGGACAACTTCGGACATGAAAATGAAATCGTTGTATTTGACCAAAACTCAAATATTTCATTCCTTGGTTGTGGAATGGCGCTTTGGATCGGGGAACAAATTGATGGCCCAGAAGGTCTCTTCTACTCTGATAAAGAAAAATTGGAAGCAAAAGGTGCTAAAGTTTACATGAACTCACCAGTTCTTTCAATTGACTACGATAATAAAGTTGTGACTGCAGAAGTTGAAGGAAAAGAGCACAAAGAGTCTTACGACAAATTAATCTTTGCGACTGGTTCAACTCCAATCTTGCCTCCAATCGAAGGTGTTGAAATTGTTAAGGGCAACCGCGAATTCAAAGCAACACTTGAAAATGTTCAATTTGTTAAGTTGTACCAAAACGCTGAAGAAGTTATTGAGAAACTTGAAGACAAAAGCAAACACCTTGAGCGCATTGCCGTTGTCGGTGGTGGTTACATCGGTGTTGAACTTGCTGAAGCCTTCGAGCGTCTTGGAAAAGAAGTGGTTCTAGTAGATATCGTAGACACTGTCTTAAATGGTTACTATGACAAAGACTTCACTCAAATGATGGCGAAGAACTTGGAAGATCATAACATCCGCTTAGCACTAGGTCAAACAGTAAAGCAATCCAAGGTGATGGTAAAGTTGAACGCTTGATAACAGACAAAGAAACATTTGATGTGGATATGGTGGTTCTTGCAGTTGGTTTCCGTCCGAACACAGCCCTTGCTGATGGTAAGATTGAACTCTTCCGCAACGGTGCCTTTCTTGTAGATAAGAAACAAGAAACATCTATTCCAGGTGTATACGCTGTTGGTGACTGTGCAACTGTTTATGACAACGCTCGTAAAGACACTAGCTACATCGCGCTTGCTTCAAATGCTGTTCGTACTGGTATCGTTGGTGCTTACAATGCTTGTGGACATGAACTTGAAGGAATCGGTGTGCAAGGATCAAACGGTATCTCAATTTACGGACTTCACATGGTTTCAACTGGTTTGACTCTTGAGAAAGCAAAAGCTGCTGGTTATAACGCAACTGAAACTGGCTTTAACGATCTTCAAAAACCTGAATTTATCAAACATGACAATCACGAAGTTGCTATCAAGATTGTCTTTGACAAAGACAGCCGTGAAATTCTTGGTGCTCAAATGGTATCACGTGATTCTGCTATCAGTATGGGAATCCACATGTTCTCACTTGCTATCCAAGAACATGTGACAATTGACAAGTTGGCCTTGACAGACCTATTCTTCTTGCCACACTTTAACAAACCTTACAACTACATCACAATGGCTGCACTTACAGCTGAAAAATAAAAAAATGAGCTATCTGGCCTTAAGTTAAGGTCAGATAGTTTTTTAATCATTTTGTACCCATACAATTATGATTTTTTTATCTTGAGGTTCATTCTTTTCTGGCTTAAAATGGAATGGTAGCTACCAATACAAGTGAAGAGGATAAAGAAATGACTGAAAATCGTTATGAACTAAATAAAAACTTGGCGCAGATGCTCAAGGGTGGGGTTATCATGGATGTGCAGAACCCTGAACAGGCCTGTATTGCAGAGGCTGCTGGCGCGGCAGCTGTCATGGCCTTGGAGCGGATTCCGGCTGATATTCGAGCAGTTGGTGGTGTTTCCCGTATGAGTGATCCAAAGATGATTAAGGAAATCCAAGAAGCGGTGAGCATTCCAGTGATGGCCAAGGTTAGAATCGGGCATTTTGTAGAAGCTCAGATTTTAGAGGCCATTGAGATCGACTATATCGATGAAAGTGAAGTGCTTTCTCCAGCTGACGACCGTTTCCATGTGGACAAGAAAGAATTTCAAGTACCTTTTGTATGTGGGGCTAAGGACTTGGGAGAAGCCTTGCGTCGTATCGCTGAAGGTGCTTCTATGATTCGTACCAAAGGAGAACCAGGGACAGGAGATATTGTCCAAGCCGTTCGTCATATGCGCATGATGAATCAGGAAATTCGCCGCATTCAAAAATCTCCGTGAGGACGAACTTTATGTTGCTGCTAAGGACTTGCAAGTCCCTATTGAATTAGTTCAATACGTCCATGAACATGGAAAATTGCCAGTTGTAAATTTTGCAGCTGGAGGTGTTGCAACGCCAGCAGATGCGGCCTTGATGATGCAACTGGGGGCAGAAGGCGTTTTTGTTGGGTCAGGTATTTTTCAAGTCAGGCGACCCTGTTAAACGGGCGAGTGCTATTGTCAAAGCCGTAACCAACTACCAAAAATCCTCAAATTTTGGCTCAAATCTCTGAAGACTTAGGGGAAGCCATGGTTGGTATCAATGAGAATGAAATCCAAATTCTCATGGCTGAGCGAGGAAAAATAGATGAAAAATTGGAATATTAGCCTTGCAAGGTGCCTTTGAAGAGCATGAAAAAGTGCTAGATAAATTAGGTGTCACAAGTGTCGAAATCAGAAATTTAGATGATTTTCAACAGCATCAGAGTGACTTGTCTGGTTTGATAATGCCTGGTGGGGAATCCACAACCATGGGCAAACTCTTGCGTGATCAGCAGATGTTGCTTCCCATCCGAGAAGCTATACTTTCTGGCCTTCCCGTTTTTGGTACTTGTGCGGGCTTGATTTTGCTAGCTAAGGAAATTATTTCTCAGGAAGAAAGTCATCTTGGAACCATGGATATAGTGGTTGAGCGCAATGCCTACGGACGCCAACTGGGAAGTTTCTATACTGAGGCAGAATGTAAAGGAGTTGGCAAGATTCCCATGACCTTTATTCGCGGTCCGATTATCAGTAGTCTTGGAGAGGGTGTGGAAATTCTAGCAACCGTAGACGACCAAATCGTTGCAGCCCAAGAAAAAAATATGTTGGTGACCTCTTTTCATCCAGAATTGACAGATGATGTTCGCTTGCACCAGTATTTTATCAATATGTGTAAAGAAAAAAGTTGAGAATCTTTTCTCAACTTTTTTACATGTAATAAACAATAGCAATATATTGGAGTGCAGATGCGGCTAGGATAAAGAGATGCCAAATCATGTGGAAATAAGGTTTTTTCTTGGCATAGAATCCAGCTCCAACTGTATAACAGAGTCCGCCAGTTACCATGAGACTCCAAAAGATAGGTGTTGTTTGACTGATAATGGCAGGAATGATAGCCAGAACCAACCAGCCCATAATCAGGTAAAGGGCAAGGCTGAATTTCTCATTGACCTTTTTAGCAAAGATTTTATAGAGGATGCCGAAAATGGTTGTTCCCCACTGAATGGCAATAATCAGATAGCCAAACCAGTTATTCATCAAAGTCAATACGACTGGCGTATAAGAGCCTGCGATAGCCACATAAATCATAGAATGGTCGATGATTCGTAAGACGTATTTGTGGGTCGAACCATAGGCCATGGAGTGGTAAATGGTTGACGAGAGAAACATGAGAAATAGACTGATAACAAAGATAGAAACACCAAAAGATGATAAAAACCCATGTGCTTCGTAACTATAGGTTGATGAAATGGGGAGTAGGATGAGCATGATAACGGCACCCACAGCATGGGTTACGCTATTGGCAATTTCTTCTCCAAAACTGAGTTTTTTACTGAGTTTTAAGCTGGTATTCATTGGATTTCCTCCTCTTCTTTGCTAAGGATTAAGTCTAGAGTTTGATGATAGAGTTTGACCGTTTGGCAGCTGGTTTGGATAATTGGATTTTCTGGATCGATTCCTTGGTTCATGTAATCCACAAAAGCATCGTAGAGCTGATCTGAGCTCGCTTGAGTTTGTAGAGTATTAAGTGTCTGAGCGATTTCTTGGATCGAAAAGACAGATTTGAGAGTAGTGATAGCAATCAAACGGGCAATCTGTTTGCGTTGGTATTTCTTCTTGTCAGGCTTTGTCAAGTAACCATGTTTGACATAGTTATTGACCATGGATGCGGTCAGGCCCTTTTCTTTATCTGGAGAAATGGGGGCGCAGACTTGATTGACATAAAGCAAAACCTGATCCAGATAGAGGTCAATGTTTGGAATGTCTTCCCATTTTGGGTAGGAAAAGATAGAATTCATTTCCAACTCCTTTTTATCTAGTTTTTATAACTAGATTATAAAATAATAAAAAACAAAAGTCAAGTTCCAACTGCTTGTAGAAAGCCCTAAATTATGCTATGATGAGAGAAACTAGTTAGAAATGAGGGGAAAAGATGGAGATTCGCTTAGCTTTTCCAAACGAAGTAGATGCAATCATGCAGGTGATGGAGGATGCCAAAAAGTGTTTAGCCAAGTCTGGTAGTGACCAGTGGCAAAATGGCTATCCAAATGCCGACATCATTATTGATGATATCATCTCTGGTCAAGCCTATGTGGCCTTGGAAGAGGGAGAACTGCTAGCCTATGCTGCTGTGACCAAGAGCCCAGAGGAAGCCTATGAAGCCATTTATGAAGGGAATTGGCAAGGGAGAGAGTCAGAATATCTGGTCTTTCACCGTATCGCTGTAGCAACAGATGTCCAAGGGAAGGGAGTTGCTCAGACTTTCCTAGAGGGCTTGATTGAAGGATTTGATTACCTAGATTTTCGTTCAGATACGCATGCAGAAAACAAGGTCATGCAGCATATCTTTGAAAAACTTGGATTTAGTCAGGTCGGAAAAGTTCCAGTTGATGGGGAACGCTTGGCCTATCAGAAATTAAAAAAATGAAGCAAAAAAAGTACGTAAAAATGCTCTACTCGTCGCCAATTGGAACCTTGTCCTTGGTTGCAGACGAGCAATATCTGTATGGAATTTGGGTGCAGAACCAAACTCATTTTGAGAGGGGATTAGGGGATGAAACGATAGAAGAAGTTGCTAGCCATCCTGTATTAGAGCAAGTTATTTCCTATTTAGATACCTATTTCGAAGGCAGTGTTCAGGATCTATCTGACTTACCTTTGGCTCCTATTGGAACAGATTTTGAAAAGAGAGTCTGGGCATACTTACAGGCCATTCCTTATGGTCAAACAGTGACTTACGGACAAATAGCGCAGGACCTGCAAGTAGCTTCTGCCCAAGCGATTGGCGGAGCAGTGGGGCGTAATCCCTGGTCCATCCTCGTACCCTGTCATCGTGTGTTAGGATCAGGAAATCGTCTGACAGGCTATGCATCTGGAGTCGAAAAGAAAGCCTGGCTCTTGCAGCATGAAGGTGTAGCATTTCAAGAAAATAAAAAATAGAAAGAAAAGAAGATGTTAGAATTTATAGAGTACCCAAAGTGTTCAACTTGTAAGAAAGCAAAAAATGAACTAGACCAACTCGGACTTGACTACCAAGACATCCATATTGTAGAAGAAACACCAAGTGAAGAAGTGATTTTGAACTGGTTAGAAACTTCCGGTTTTGAAGTGAAACAATTTTTCAATACCAGCGGGATCAAATACCGAGAATTGGGCTTGAAAGATAAGGTGGGAAGCTTGTCAAAACAAGAAGCAGCTAAGCTTCTGGCTAGTGATGGCATGTTGTTAAAGCGTCCAATTTTGGTGGAGAATGGTGCTGTTAAACAAATTGGCTATAGAAAACCCTATGAGGACTTAGGTTTGAGATAGTTTTTATCTATCTCCTTGATAGGTAAAATATATAGCATCCCTGTTTTAAAGTGTGATAAACTAGAAGATAGACAAAGTCTGATCAGCCCGTAGCAAATAATTTGCTTGCGAGCAGAAGTATGGTAGAATGAATCATTATCAAGAGAGGATGTTTTTATGACTGTTACAACATTTTTAGCGTCAGATTGGTACCAAAGTTTGATGCAGCTGATTCCAGACGGTAAGCTCTTTAGTTTGCGTTCGGTTTTTGATGGGATACCAAGGATTGTCCAACAACTGCCTACAACCTTGATGTTGACTCTTGGAGGTGCGATTTTTGGTTTGGTCCTGGCTTTGATTTTTGCCATTGTTAAGATCAATCGTGTTAAGGTATTGTATCCCTTGCAGGCCTTTTTTGTCAGCTTTTTAAAAGGTACCCCAATCCTAGTTCAACTCATGTTGACCTACTATGGAATTCCTTTAGCACTGAAAGCTATCAACCAACAATGGGGAACCAGCTTCAATATCAATGCTATTCCAGCAGCACTTTTTGCGATTGTGGCCTTTGCCTTTAATGAGGCGGCTTATGCCAGTGAAACCATTCGTGCAGCTATCCTTTCTGTCAATCCAGGTGAGATTGAGGCGGCGCGCAGTCTTGGTATGACACGAGCGCAAGTTTATCGTCGTGTGATTATTCCCAATGCTGCGGTGGTAGCGACACCGACCTTGATTAACTCCCTTATCGGTTTGACCAAGGGAACTTCACTAGCCTTTAGTGCGGGTGTTGTGGAAGTCTTTGCCCAAGCTCAGATTTTAGGTGGAGCAGATTATCGTTACTTTGAGCGCTTCATCTCTGTTGCCCTTGTTTACTGGGTAGTTAATATCGGAATCGAGAGCCTCGGTCGTTTCATTGAGAGAAAAATGGCTATTTCAGCGCCAGATAGAGTAACTACAGGTGTGAAAGGAGACCTTCGCTAATGATTAAGATTTCGAATTTAAGCAAATCCTTTTCAGGTCAGACTGTCTTGAATCATCTGAACTTGGATATTCAAAAGGGAGAAGTAGTGGCTTTGATTGGTTCATCTGGAGCTGGGAAATCAACCTTTCTTCGTAGTTTGAACTACCTTGAAACTCCAGATAGTGGAACGATTCAGATTGACAATTTTAAAGTTGATTTTTCTCAGATTAGTCAAGAAGAGATTCTAACCCTTCGTCGCAAGTTATCTATGGTTTTCCAACAGTTTAATTTGTTTGAACGCCGAACTGCTCTTGACAATGTCAAGGAAGGTTTGGTTGTTGTTAAGAAATTATCGGACGAGGAAGCAACCAAAATCGCCAAGGAAGAGTTGGCCAAGGTTGGTCTTTCTGACCGTGAACAGCATTATCCTCGCCACTTATCAGGTGGACAGAAGCAACGGGTTGCCCTCGCGCGTGCGCTTGCTATGAAACCAGATGTCTTGCTCTTAGACGAACCAACATCAGCTCTTGATCCAGAATTGGTCGGAGAAGTGGAAAAGTCTATTGCAGACGCCGCCAAGTCTGGTCAGACCATGATCTTGGTTAGTCACGATATGTCTTTTGTAGCCCAAGTGGCAGACAAGGTTTTATTCCTAGATAAAGGGAAAATCATCGAGTCTGGCACACCGGATGAAATCATCAATTATCCGAAAGAAGAACGAACAAAAGAATTCTTCGCTAGTTACAAACGGACTTATATTTGATATAATAGTAAAAGGAAAACTCAGTTAGTTGGACTAGCTGAGTTTACTCTTTAAAAAAGATAGAAACGAGAGAGATCATGCTGCTGCAACTGTTTTCTTTATATTTCGAGAGTTTGATCTTAACGACCATTCTCGTCGTGATTTTTTTAGGGATTTGGATTGGATTGCGAGTTATGTCTGGCGTGGACAAGACAGCCAAGGCCCGTCAAGCCCATCTCTATGATATGATTATGATTGGAGTTTTGGTCGTTCCGGTGTTATCCTTTGCCGTCATGAGTTTGCTCTTGGTTTTCAAGGCATAATCCTTGCGTGACTAGCAAGAATGAGTTAGAATAAAGATAGTTACAACAAGAAAGAAGGAATTGAAATGTACGATACGATTATTGTCGGTGCTGGACCTGCGGGAATGACCGCTGCCTTATATGCCGCTCGCAGCAATCTGAAAGTGGCTTTGATTGAAGGTGGTCTGCCAGGCGGGCAAATGAATAATACATCTGATATTGAAAACTATCCAGGTTATGCTAATATCAGTGGACCTGAATTGGCTGAAAAGATGTTTGAACCGCTTGAAAACCTTGGAGTGGAGCATCTTTATGGCTACGTTGAAAATATTGAAGACAAGGGTGACTATAAGAAGGTAATCACTGATGATCAAGTTTACGAAACCCGTACTGTCATCGTGGCAACTGGGTCAAAACACCGTCTCTTAGGGGTTCCCGGAGAAGAAGAACTAAATAGCCGTGGTGTTTCTTATTGTGCAGTCTGTGATGGAGCTTTCTTCCGTGACCAAGACTTGCTCGTAGTCGGTGGTGGAGATTCAGCGGTAGAAGAAGCTCTCTTCTTGACTCGCTTTGCCAAGACTGTCACTATTGTTCACCGTCGAGATGAACTTCGTGCCCAAAAGGTTTTGCAAGACCGTGCTTTTGCTAATGAGAAAGTCAAGTTTATCTGGGATTCTGTTGTCAAGGAAATCAAAGGTGAAAACCGAGTAGAATCTGTATGTATTTGAAAATGTGAAAAACAGGTCAAAGTAACAGAGCAAGCCTTCGGTGGTGTCTTTATCTATGTTGGTTTGGATCCTGTTAGCGATTTTGTTAAAGAATTGAATATCCAAGACCAGGCAGGCTGGATCTTAACAGACAATCACATGAAGACTGCTGTTGACGGGATCTTTGCGGTTGGGGATGTTCGCCAGAAAGACCTTCGCCAAGTGACAACAGCAGTTGGAGATGGGAGCTATCGCTGGTCAAGAAGCCTACAAATTTATTACAGAACATAGTTAATCATAAAAAAGTTTCCAATCAGGTTGATTGGAAACTTTTTATAGCCGGTTTCGGAAAACTTCGTACATGAGAATGGCTGCAGCAACACTGGCATTAAGGCTTTGAACATGTCCATTCATGGGAATGGTAATCATCTCATCAACCTGCTTTTTGATGTTGCTAGAGATGCCTTTTCCTTCATTTCCGATGATGAGGGCGATTTTCCCTTTTGTATTCCACTTGTGGCAAGGAGTACCGTTCATATCCGTTCCAAAGGTCCAGAAACCTTCATCCTTGAGTTTATCTAGGGTTTGACTGAGGTTGGTCACTCGGGCAATCGGTACATGCTCAATGGCACCTGTGGCCGTTTTGGCAACGACAGGAGTCACTCCGACAGCACGGTGCTTGGGAATGATGACACCTGAAACATTGGTCGCATCAGCAGTTCTCAAGATAGAACCTAAGTTGTGAGGGATCAGTTAACCCATCCAGAATCAATAGCAAAGGATTTTTCTTCTTGCCTGCGTTTTTGGCAAGGATCTGATCCAGCTCGCTATAGGCAAATTCAGATACTCTAAGGACAAATCCTTGATGGACAGCGCCTTCGGTCATTTCAGAGAGGGATTTTTTTGAGGTCCAAGAGATGGACACCTTTTTTCTCAGCAGCCAGTTCCTTGACTTTCTCAACATTCTTGCCTCTGAGATCTTCTTGGAGGTAGAGTTTGTTTCCGGTGTTTGCAAGGAGGGCTTCAGTAACGGCGTGGACGCCATAGACAATATCATTTTTTTTCATGCCTCTATTATAACACAAAACTCCGTCTTGAAACGGGATTTTCTTTATTCGAGGATGAGGAGTCCATCTTTAACTGCAAATGGATCTTTTTCATTGATACGATCGTAGAAACATGATTCCGTTGATGTGGTCAATTTCATGTTGGACAACGATGGAGTTGTAACCTTTGAGCTTGATGCGGTGTTTTTCGCCGTCCCTGTCAAAGTAATCAACAGTGACACGGGCATGACGGATAACATAGCCTGGCACGTTACGGTCAACAGAAAGGCAACCTTCTCCCTCGCCAAGAGCAGCGTCTTGAACAGAATGGGATACGATTTTTGGATTGTACATAACAGCTTGCAGGTCGTAGGCTTCCTCCGGAGTTTCACCTTCTTCCACAATATTTGGCACTAAAACAGCAATAATGCGTTTTTGAGATATCCAGCTGGGGGAGCAGCCAATCCTACCCCACCTCGAAGCCCCATCTTTTTCAGCCATAACAGGGATCCTGAGAATGTTTGAGGAATTGCATCATCTTTTCGCCAAGGATGATTTCTTGATCAGATAATGGGAAAGTAACCTCCTCAGCAACCGCGCGTAAAGTTGGATTTCCCTCACGGATAATATCATTCATATCAATCAAATGAGCAGCTTTTTGTAATACGTTCTATAGCAGACATTTTCTCTCCTTTCATTACCTCTACATGATAACACAAAAATAGGTGAGAAAGAAAGTCGTAGAAGTTCTTAAAAAAATAATATAATAAACGGTATTCCCCTTTTGTCTGTGGTATAATAAAAGGAAAAGACTTGCATAAGAGAGCAAAGGGGAATAAGAATGGAAAAAGCGAAAAAGACAGACGGTCTCATGGTCCTATTTTTTTAGATTGTTGAAGACTAGTATTGGTTTCTTTTAGGAATTATAAATCTTGGACCAATGCCCAGTTTATTACAGTGTTGATTGCTGGCAGTTGCCTTGTCCATGGGGGAAACTTATTAGTTCGAGCAGTACAAGGCAACATGGGATCAAGTCCTAGTAGTCAAGCAGGTGATTCTGCAAGTACTTCTAGTCAATTCAAGGAAAAATGATTCTGACGAAAAAGACAGCCCGTATCATGGCAAATGGTGACCTTCTCTACCACATCCCCATCTACCGAACAGCTCTAAAAGAAGATGGGAGCTATGATTTCCACGAAAATTTTTGAGTATGTAAAAGCCCTGGCTCAAGCAAGCGGATTTGGTAATTGGTGACTTTGAAGGAACTGTGAACAAGGACCACTATTTGGCAGGTTATCCTCTTTTTAATGCACCTGGAGAAGTCATGGATGCGATCAAGGATGCAGGCTACCAAGTTCTAGACTTGGCTCACAATCACATCCTAGATTCTCAGATAGAGGGAGTTGTTTCAACGGCAGAGGCTATTGAAAAGGCAGGGATGACGCCCATCGGAGTCTACACAAAGGAACCACGGGACGAGTCTCCCTTGTTATCAAGGAAGTCAACGGTATCAAGGTAGCTCTCTTGGCCTATTCCTATGGTTTTAATGGCATTGAGCAGTCCATATCTCCCAAGAGGACTATAATCGCTACCTTTCTGACTTAGACGAAGAAAAGATGAAGGCGGAAATCGAGCGTGCAGAGAAAGAAGCGGATATCACTGTTGTCATGCCTCAGATGGGAATTGAGTACCAGCTAGAACCAACGGAAGAACAGAAAAACACTGTACCACAAGATGATTGACTGGGGGAGCTGATATTATCTTTGGAGGGCATCCTCACGTCGTTGAACCTGCTGAAACAGTTGAAAAAGATGGCGACAAAAAACTGATCATCTACTCCATGGGGAATTTCCTCTCAAATCAGCGCATTGAAACCATGCAAGATGAGGAAAATGCCAAGTGGACGGAGCGCGGTGTTCTCATGGATGTGACCATTAAGAAAAAAAGATGGCAAGACAAGGATTGAAACTGCCAAAGCGCATCCGACTTGGGTCAATCGGACGCCTAAAGGAACATACTCTCAGAAGGCTATCCGCTCTTCCTCTATCAGACCTATATCCTAGAAGACTTCATCGAGGGGGCAGTCACCGTGACAAGTTGGATGAGGCGACCAAGGAACGAATTGACACAGCTTATAAAGAAATGAATGAACATGTAGGGTTGAAGTGGTAGGCACTCGCCCAAAAGGAGCCAAGATGACGATTAAGATTGATTGCAACAGATATGGATGGAACCTTGCTGGATCCAAGAGGCCAGCTGGACTTGCCACGTTTAGAAAAGATTTTTAGATCAATTAGATGAGCGAGGGATATCCGTTTTGTCATTGCGACAGGGAAATGAAGTCCATCGGATGAGAGCAATTACTAGAACACTTGGCTGAGTCGAGTAGTCCTAGTAGTTGCTAATGGGCGCTCGGATATTTTGAGTACGATAACTGACTTCAGGCTCAGACCTGGGATGATGCTATGGTTGACAAGGCTCTCCTTCATTTTAAAGGGAGAGAGTGTCGAGATCAGTTCGTCGTCACCAGTATGAACGGGAGTTTTGTCAAGAAAGGAACTGTTTTTACAGACCTTGAAAAATTTATGACTCCAGAGATGATTGAGAAACTTTACCAAAGAACCAATTTTGTGGATGAGCTAACCTCAGACCTCTTTGGAGGAGTTCTAAAGATGAGCATGGTCGTTGGTGAAGAACGTTCTAGTTCTGTTTTGCAGGAAATTAATGACCTCTTTGATGGTCGTGTAAGAGCTGTTTCTAGCGGTTATGGTTGTATCGATATCCTACAGGCTGGTGTTCACAAGGCTTGGGGATTGGAAGAATTACTCAAGCGCTGGAATTTGAAATCTGAACAAATCATGGCTTTTGGTGATAGTGAAAATGATGTTGAGATGTTGGAGATGGCTGGAATTGCCTATGCTATGGAAAATGCAGATGATGAAGCCAAGGCAGTTGCGACTGCCCTAGCACCAGCTAACAGCCAGGCGGGCGTTTATCAAGTTCTAGAGAATTGGTTAGAGAAAGAGGGATAGGGTGGCAGTACAGTTATTAGAGAATTGGCTCTTAAAAGAGCAGGCAAAAGATTCAAAGCCAAGTATCGTGAATTGAATCAAGTCTCTGTCCTAGAGCCAGATATCATCTTTATTGGCGATTCGATTGTGGAGTATTATCCCTCTGCAAGAGTTGTTTGGGACTGCAAAGACGATTGTTAATCGAGGCATCCGAGGTTACCAGACGGGGCTTCTACTAGACAATCTTGATGCCCATCTTTATGGTGATGCTGTCGATCAAATTGTTCTCTTGATTGGGACAAACGATATCGGAAAAGATATTCCCATGAATGAAGCCTTTGGATAATCTTGAAGGTGTGATTCAATCGATTGCTCGAGATTATCCGCTGTCACAAATAAAAGCTCCTTTCCATTCTACCAGTCAATGAAGGGGCAGAATACAAGCAGACCGTTTATATCCGAACCAATGAAAAGATTAGAGAATGGAATCAAGCCTATGAGGCTCTAGCATCCGCCTATATGCAGGTAGATTTTGTGCAGATTTATGATAGTTTGACAGATTCAGAAGGGCAACTTCAATCAGCCTATACAACGGATGGTCTCCATCTAAGTGTAGCAGGTTATCAAGCCCTATCAGATGCTTTGAAAATGTATCTTTTCTAAAGAATTGGCTTGATTTTGCATTTTTTATGAAGATAGGTTATAATAGTTCTATAATCTTGGGGTCGTTACGGATTCGACAGGCATTATGAGGCATATTTTGCAACCCGTGTGGCGACGTAAACGCTCAGTTAAATATAACTGCAAAAAATAACACTTCTTACGCTCTAGCTGCCTAAAAACCAGCAGGCGTGACCCGATTTGGATTGCTCGTGTTCAATGACAGGTCTTATGATTAGCGAGATACGATCAAGCCTTGTCTAGTGGTTTGATAAGAGATTGATAGACTCGCAGTTCCTAGGCTTGAGTTATGTGTCGAGGAGCTGTTAAAACAATACATAACCTATGGTTGTAGACAAATATGTTGGCAGGTGTTTGGACGTGGGTTCGACTCCCACCGGCTCCATTATTCCTTTGCATTCTTTTTGCATTCTTGGTAAAAACGTTGTTAAATCAACGTTTTTTTATTTTTTTGTATTTGGTATTCCTTGGTATTCTTTTTTAAAAAAAGGGATACAAAAAAAGGATACAACATTTGTTGTATCTAAAAAAATAATTTTTTTCTTTTCTACGGAAGACATGGGATTCGAACCCACGCACGCTGTTACACGCCTACCGCGTTTCCAACACGGCCTCTTAAGCCTCTTGAGTAATCTTCCAATACTTACTCAAATAGTCTACCATAAAAGCCACTTATCTTGCAATAAAAAAATTTTGGAAATAAGAAAAAATGATAGATTTTTGAAAGAAAATGATAAAAAAATTGCTTGACTTTGGTAGAAAATGTGCTAGAATGAATAGTGTAAAACGATAACAGGAGGTGATTTGGTGTTAAAAACAGAGCGAAAAGCAACTGATTTTAGAGGAGTTAAATCAACATCATGTAGTTTCTCTAGAAAAAAATTGGTTAGTCTATTAGAAACATCAGAATCAACGGTTCGAAGAGACTTTGGATGAGTTAGAAGCAGAAAATAAACTTCGTCGTGTGCATGGTGGAGCAGAATTGCCACATTTCTTGCAGGAAGAAGAAACCATCCAAGAAAAAAATCTGTCAAAAAAACCTTCAAGAGAAAGAAGTTACTTGCTCAGAAAGCAGCCTCTCTTATCAAGGAAAAAAGATGTTATCTTTATTGATGCTGGAACAACAACTGCTTTTTGATCAAGGAATTGGTTAATAAGAATATCACAGTTGTAACCAACTCCATTCACCATGCGGTTCAGCTGGTTGAAAAAGCAGATTCCAACTGTCATGGTTGGAGGTAGTGTCAAGATGGCGACAGATGCTAGCATCGGGGGCGTTGCTCTTAACCAGATTAACCAGTTGCACTTTTGATCGTGCCTTTTATCGGGATGAATGGAGTGGACGATGGTTATTATACGACTCCCGATATGGAAGAAGGGAGCTGTTAAGCGTGCTATTTTAGAGAATGCCAAAACAGACCTATGTCTTGGTGGATTCGTCCAAAATTGGACAAACTTGCTTTGCCAAGGTAGCACCACTTAAACGCGCTATTGTCATCACAAGTCAAGGGCATGAGCTCTTGCAGGCTATTAAGAAGAAAACGGAGGTAATAGAAGTATGATTTATACAGTCACACTCAATCCGTCTATTGACTATATCGTTCGCTTGGACCAAGTTCAAGTCGGAAGTGTCAATCGTATGGACAGTGATGATAAGTTTGCTGGTGGAAAAGGAATCAATGTCAGTCGTGTTTTGAAACGTTTAGGCATTTCAAATACAGCGACTGGATTTATCGGTGGCTTTACTGGTAAATTTATCACAGATACCCTTGCAGAAGAGGAAATCGAAACTCGTTTTGTCCAAGTAGCAGAAGATACTCGCATCAATGTCAAGATTAAAGCAGACCAAGAAACAGAAATCAACGGGACTGGTCCAACCGTCGAACCAGCTCAGCTAGAAGAATTGAAAGCTATTTTATCTAGTCTGACTGCAGATGATACGGTTGTGTTTGCAGGGTTCAAGTGCTAAGAACCTAGGCAATATTATCTATAAGGATTTGATTGCCTTGACGCGCCAGACTGGTGCGCAAGTGGTTTGTGACTTTGAAGGACAGACCTTGATTGATAGTTTGGACTATCAGCCACTTTTGGTCAAACCAAACAATCACGAACTTGGAGCTATCTTTGGAGTGAAACTCGAAAGTTTAGATGAAATAGAGAAATATGCTCGTCAGTTACTGGCCAAAGGAGCACAAAACGTCATTATCTCTATGGCTGGGTGACGGTGCCCTTCTTGTCATATCTGAGGGAGCTTACTTTGCCAAAACCAATCAAGGGAACAGTAAAAAAATTCAGTTGGTGCTGGTGACTCTATGGTCGCTGGATTTACAGGTGAATTTGTCAAATCAAAAGACGCAGTAGAAGCCTTCAAATGGGGGAGTGGCTTGTGGCACAGCAACTACTTTCTCTGATGACTTGGCAACTGCAGCATTTATAAAAGAAACATATGAAAAAAGTTGAGGTAGAAAAAAACGATGAAAATTCAAGATCTATTGAGAAAAAGATGTCATGTTGCTGGATTTGCAGGCAACTGAAAAAAACAGCGGCTATCGAAGAAATGATTCATAGCTTTGGTAAATCACGGTTACGTGACGGATTTTGAAACTTTTAAAGAAGGGCATCTTAGCGCGTGAAGCTCTAACTTCCACTGGTTTGGGTGACGGGAATTGCTATGCCTCACAGCAAGAACTCTGCTGTCAAAGAAGCGACAGTTCTCTTTGCTAAGTCAAACAAAGGGTGTTGACTATGAGAGTTTGGATGGGACAACCAACAGACCTCTTCTTCATGATTGCGGCTCCAGAAGGTGCAAACGACACTCACTTGGCAGCCTTGGCAGAATTGTCTCAATACTTGATGAAAGACGGTTTTTGCTGACAAACTTCGTCAAGCACACATCAGCTGACCAAGTTATTGAACTCTTTGACCAAGCTTTCAGAAAAAGCAGAGAGTCTGTTCAAGCACCTGCCAATGAATCTGGCGACTTTATCGTAGCTGTTACAGCTTGTACAACAGGAATCGCTCACACTTATATGGCCCAAGAAGCCCTTCAAAAAGTGGCTGCTGAAATGGGTGTTGGGTATCAAGGTAGAAACCAACGGTGCTAGCGGTGTTGGTAACCAATTGACAGCAGAAGACATTCGCAAGGCTAAAGCTGTTATCATCGCAGCAGACAAGGCGGTTGAAATGGATCGATTTTCGATGGCAAACCATTGGTCAATCGTCCAGTTGCTGACGGTATCCGTAAAACAGAAGAGTTGATCAACTTGGCTCTTTCAGGGAGATGCTGAAAGTTTATCGTGCAGCTAATGGGAGCAAAAAGCTGCAACAGCAGTCTAATGAAACAAACAAAGTATCGGTGGAGCTTTCTACAAACACTTGATGAGTGGTGTATCTCAAATGTTGCCATTCGTTATCGGTGGTGGTATCATGATTGCCCTTGCCTTTCTTGATTGACGGAGCTTTTGGGTGTGCCACAAGATAGTCTTGGCAATCTCGGATCCTACCATGAATTAGCTTCTATGTTCATGAAAAATTGGTGGTGCAGCCTTTGGCTTGATGCTTCCAGTCTTTGCAGGATATGTTGCCTACTCTATCGCTGAAAAACCAGGTTTGGTAGCTGGTTTTGTGGCTGGTGCTATTGCCAAAGAAGGTTTTTGCCTTTGGTAAAAATCCCTTATGCAGCAGGTGGTGAAGCAACTTCAACTCTTGCAGGTGTCTCATCTGGTTTTCCTAGGTGCTCTTGTTGGTGGATTTATCGCAGGTGCCTTGGTTCTAGCTATCAAGAAATACGTTAAAGTTCCTCGTTCTCTTGAAGGTGCTAAAATCAATCCTTCTCTTGCCACTTCTTGGAATAATTTTGACAGGATTTGTCATGTTGGCTGTCAACATTCCAATGGCAGCAATCAACACTGCTATGAATGACTTCCTTGGCGGTCTTGGAGGAGGATCAGCTGTCCTTCTCGGTATCGTTCTTGGTGGAATGATGGCTGTCGATATGGGTGGGCCAGTTAATAAAGCGGCTTATGTCTTTGGTACTGGTACGCTTGCAGCGACTGTTTCTTCAGGTGGTTCTGTAGCCATGGCAGCAGTTATGGCTGGAGGAATGGTTCCACCTCTTGCTATCTTTGTCGCAACCCTTCTTTTCAAAGATAAATTTACCAAAGAAGAGCGCAACTCTGGTTTGACCAACATCATCATGGGCTTGTCATTTATCACCGAAGGAGCGATTCCATTTGGTGCTGCTGACCCAGCTCGTGCGATCCCAAGCTTCATCCTTGGTTCTGCAGTGGCAGGCGGACTCGTTGGTCTTGCTGGTATCAAACTCATGGCGCCACACGGAGGAATCTTCGTCATCGCTCTTACTTCAAATGCCCTTCTCTACCTAGCCTTTGTCTTGGTTGGAGCAATTGTAGGTGGTGTGGTTTATGGTTACCCTACGCAAACCACAAGCATAAAAAGTGATTAGAATAGAAAGATTGTTACCATTTGGTGCAATCTTTTTCTCTTTTCGAAATGGCTGTGAAATATGGTATAATAAAAGAATGGCAAACAAGAATACTACAAAAACAAGACGGAGACCGTCTAAAGCAGAACTTGAAAGAAAACAGGCTATCCAGAGGATGTTGATTTCCTTAGGGATTGCCTTATTATTGATTATTGCAGCTCTCAAAGCTTGGTGCTGCGGGTATCACTCTTTATAATCTCATTCGACTGTTGGTCGGAAGTTTAGCTTATGTGGCTATAGGTGGCCTCCTCATCTATCTTTTTCTTTTTAAATGGGATCCGCAAGCAGGAGGGGCTTCTGTCAGGATTTCTCTGTATCTTTGCTGGCTACTCTTGATTTTTGAGGCCTACTTGGTCTGGAAATTTGGCTTGGAGCAGTCAGTTTTTAAAAAGGAACCTTGGCTCAAGTTATGACGGATCCCGACAGGGTATGCGGGTGACTAGCTTTGCTGGTGGAGGCCTGCTTGGTGTTGGACTTTATATCCCCATAGCCTTTCTTTTTTCAAATATCGGCTCTTACTTTATTGGAGTTCTCTTGATTCTGGTTGGGGCACTCTTGGTCAGTCCTTGGTCTATTTATGATGTTGCAGCCTTTATTGGTGCTCAGTTCAGATCCTTCATGGAAAAACAGGAACAGAGAAAACAGGAACGCTTCATCAAGAGAGAAGAAGAGAAGGCTCGCCAAGAAGCTGAAGAAGCTGCCAGAATTCAGAGAGAACAAGAAGAACAGGATGCCCTACCGCTTCCTCCTGTAGACTCTGAAACTGGAGAAATCTTATCAGAGGTACCAGTCTACGATCTCCCCCCAATTCCTGAGGAAGAATGGATAGAACCCGAGATTATCCTCCCTCAAACTGATTTTGACGTTCCAGATGTGGAAGAAGACTTTGAGGATGAAGAGGTGCAGGTTGATTTTTCTGCCAAAGAAGCTCTCGAATACAAAGCTACCAAGCTTGCAACTCTTTGCGCCAGATAAACCCAAAGATCAGTCCAAGGAAAAAGAAGATTGTTCGAGAAAAACATCAAAATCCTAGAAGAAACCTTTGCTAGCTTTGGTATCAAGGTAACGGTTGAACGAGCTGAAATTGGACCATCAGTTACCAAGTATGAAGTCAAAGCCAGCAGTCGGTGTACGGGTCAACCGCATTTCCAATCTGGCAGACGACTTAGCGCTGGCTCTGGCGGCAAAGGATGTTCGGATTGAAGCTCCGATCCCTGGAAAATCCCTAGTTGGAATTGAAGTGCCCAACTCTGAGATTGCGACCGTTTCCTTCCCGTGAACTCTGGGAACAGTCTCAAACAAAACCAGAAAATCTCCTTAGAAATACCTCTAGGTAAGGCTGTCAATGGAACTGCTCGCACCTTTGACCTTTCCAAAATGCCCCACTTACTTGTTGCAGGTTCGACGGGATCAGGGGAAGTCAGTCGCAGTTAATGGTATTATCGCTAGCATTCTCATGAAGGCAAGACCCGACCAGTCAAGTTTGATGATGGTCGATCCTAAAGATGGTTGAGTTGTCTGTTTACAATGACTATTTCCCCATCTCTTGATTCCAGTTGTGACCAATCCACGCAAGGCCAGCAAGGCTCTCCAAAAGGTTGTGGATGAGATGGAAAAACCGTTATGAACTCTTCGCTAAGGTTGGTGTAGCGAAATATCGCTGGTTACAATGCCAAGGTCGAGGAATTTCAATGCCCAATCTGAGTACAAACAAGTACCCCTGCCTTTGATTGTTGTCATTGTGGATGAGTTGGCAGACCTCATGATGGTGGCTAGCAAGGAAGTGGAAGATGCCATCATTCGTCTCGGACAGAAGGCGCGTGCAGCGAGGGATTCACATGATTCTCGCAACGCAGCGCCCATCGGTTGATGTCATCTCTGGTCTCATCAAGGCCAATGTCCCATCTCGAGTGGCATTTGCAGTTTCATCAGGTACAGATTCACGAACCATCTTGGATGAAAATGGGGCTGAAAAACTGCTTGGTCGAGGAGATATGCTCTTTAAACCAATCGATGAAAATCACCCAGTCCGTCTGCAAGGATCCTTTATCTCGGATGATGATGTTGAACGCATCGTAAACTTCATCAAGGCTCAGGCGGATGCGGACTACGATGAGAGTTTTGACCCAGGTGAGGTTTCTGAAAATGAAGGAGAATTTTCAGATGGTGAAGCTGGTGGCGATCCGCTCTTTGAAGAAGCCAAGGCTCTGGTTATCGAGACACAGAAAGCCAGTGCTTCTATGATTCAGCGTCGTTTGTCGGTTGGATTTAACCGCGCGACTCGTCTCATGGAGGAACTAGAGATGGCAGGTGTCATCGGTCCAGCTGAAGGAACCAAACCACGAAAAGTATTGCAACAATAAAAATAGCTTCTTTTCCAAAGTTTGGAAGGAAGCTATTTTAATGATTACTGGTTCGTTTTATTTTCAGAACTCGTCGTATTTGACTGTGTTCCGCTATCGCTTGTTTCTTTGTTTGTAGCAGGTGTAGAAGAGTCCTGAGTTGTTGTTTTCTGTTCTTCTTTTTTTCTCCTCTTTCTTGTTGGATTGAGAAGTTTCTTCTTGTGGGCTATTTTCTTTAGTAGAAGTGTTGTCCCTGTTAGGGTGTAGTATTTTCCTGAGGGATTCCTTTTTGAATTTCCTTGACAACAGTTGTTTGGGTTGTCGTCGGTTCTTTTTGTTGTTTTTGTTATTATCCATAGCGTTCATGATGGTGATAGTAGCGGTGATTAGGCCAAGGATACTACCGATGGTAGCAATCGTTTTTTGAAAGACAGTAAATCCCTTTTTGATGTGTTCTGTTTTTGGTTTTGAAGTTCTACGATAGTTAGACATGATACTCTCCTTTGATTATGATTTATTATACCTCATTTCTTTAAAAATCTTAAAAAAGAGAAACTTCCCTTTCTTGTCGCAGGTCTCTTTTCGTGATACAATAGAGGGAGTGATTTTAGAAAGCGTGAGAAAATATGATCTACTTTGATAATTCGGCAACGACCAAGCCTTATCCTGAAGCTCTAGAGACCTATATGCAGGTCGCTTCAAAAAATTGTAGGAAATCCGTCTAGTCTCCATCGTTTGGGAGACCAGGCAACACGAATTTTAGATGCTTCCCGTCAGCAAATTGCAGATTTAATTGGCAAGAAGAGTGATGAAATCTTCTTTACCTCTGGTGGAACAGAAGGGAGATAACTGGGTCATCAAGGGTGTGGCCTTTGAAAAAGCTCAGTTTGGCAAGCACATCATCGTATCAGCTATTGAGCATCCAGCAGTCAAGGAGTCAGCCCTCTGGCTGAAAAGTCAAGGTTTTGAGGTGGATTTTGCTCCAGTTGATGAGAAAGGGTTTGTGGATGTTGATGCTCTAGCGAATTTGATACGACCTGATACGACGCTTGTTTTCAGTCATGGCTGTGAACAATGAAATCGAGCTCTATCCAGCCCATTGAAGCTATTTCAAAAACTTTTTGGCAGACAAGCCGACCATTTCCTTCCACGTTGATGCGGTTCAGGCACTTGCTAAAATTCCAACTGAAAAGTATCTGACTAATCGAGTGGATTTTGCGACCTTTTCGAGTCATAAGTTCCACGGTCTCAGAGGTGTTGGTTTTGTCTATATCAAGTCTGGCAAGAAGATTACACCTCTATTGACTGGTGGAGGTCAGGAGCGCGACTATCGTTCGACAACTGAAAATGTGGCAGGGAATCGCAGCGACAGCTAAGGCTCTCCGTTTGTCTATGGAAAAAGCTGGATATCTTTACTAGCAAGACAGGACAGATGAGAATCAGTTATTCGCCAAGCCCTTCTGGACTATCCAGATATTTTTCGTCTTTTCAGATGAGGAAGACTTTGCCCCTCATATCCTGACTTTTTGGGATTAAAGAGTGTTCGTGGAGAAGTCATCGTTCACGCCTTTGAAGACTATGATATTTTAATTTCCACAACCTCGGCTTGTTCGTCCAAGGCAGGAAAAACCCGCAGGTACCTTGATTGCCATGGGAGTGGACAAGGATAAGGCCCAGTCAGCTGTGCGTTTAAGCCTAGACCTTGAAAATGATATGAGTCAGGTTGAGCAGTTTTTGACCAAGCTAAAATTAATTTACAATCAAACTAGAAAAGTAAGATAGGAGCATTCATGCAGTATTCAGAAATTATGATTCGCTACGGAGAGTTGTCAACCAAGGGCAAAAACCGTATGCGGTTCATCAATAAACTTCGTAATAATATTTCAGATGTTTTGTCCATCTATCCCCAAGTTAAGGTAACCGCTGATCGCGACCGTGCCCACGCTTATCTCAATGGAGCCGACTATACAGCGGTTGCAGAATCACTCAAACAAGTCTTCGGAATTCAAAACTTTTTCTCCTGTGTATAAGATTGAAAAGTCAGTTGTGAAGACTTAAGGCTGCCGTCAAGAGATTATGAAAGATATCTACAAGGAGGGCATGACCTTTAAAAATCTCTAGTAAGCGTAGTGATCACAACTTTGAACTCGACAGTCGTGAACTCAACCAAACACTTGGTGGAGCAGTATTCGACGTAATCCCAACTATTCAAGCTCAAATGAAAAATCCTGATATCACTCTTCAGGTGGAGATTCGTGAGGAAAGCTGCTTATCTTTCCTATGAAACTATTCGGGGAGCAGGTGGCTACCTGTGGGGACTTCTGGTAAGGGCATGCTTATGTTATCAGGAGGATTGACTCGCCTGTAGCAGGGTTATCTGGCCCTCAAACGTGGGGTGGATATTGAGGTCGTTCACTTTGCCAGCCCGCCCTTACACCAGTCCAGGAGCTCTCAAGAAAGGCCCAGATTTGACCTCAAATTGACCAAGTTTGGTGGCAATATCCAGTTTATCGAAGTTCCTTTCACAGAGATTCAAGAAGAAATCAAGGCAAAGGCGCCAGAAGCCTATCTCATGACCTTGACGCGTCGCTTTATGATGCGCATTACCGACCGTATCCGTGAGGTGAGAAAGGGTCTGGTCATCATCAATAGGTGAAAGTCTGGGTCAAGTGAGCCAGACCTTGGAAAGTATGCAGGCTATCAACGCTGTGACCAACACTCCCATCATCCGCCCTGTGGTCACAATGGACAAGTTGGAAAATCATTGAGATTGCGAGAAAAATCGATACTTTCAAATCTCTATCCAGCCTTTTTGAGGACTGCTGTACTATTTTTTTGCGCCTGATCGTCCTAAGACCAATCCTAAGATAGAGAATGCTGAGAAGTATGAAAAATGGATGGATGTTGAAGGTTTGGTTGAGCGAGCAGTGGCTGGTATCATGATCACTGAGATTACACCTCAGGCTGAAAAAGATGCTGTCGATGAGTTAATTGACAATCTCCTCTAATCAGAAAAACCAGAAGAATTTAGAATATTAAATGAAAAAAGTTAGTTATTTATCCTTAAAAATGGACATTAACTGACTTTCTATTTTCTATGGTATAATGAGATAAAAATTTTGAATATAGAGAGTTTTTCTGACAATGAATCATTCCTACTTTTATTTAAAAATGAAAGAACACAAACTCAAGGTTCCTTATACAGGAAAAGGAGCGCCGTGTGCGTGTTCTTCTGCCTAAGGACTACGAGAAAGACACAGACCGTTTTTATCCTGTTGTTTACTTTCATGACGGACAAAATGTCTTTTTACAGCAAAGGAGTCCTATATCGGACACTCTTGGAAGATTATTCCAGCCATTAAACGAAATCCAGACATCAGTCGCATGATTGTTGTAGCCATTGACAATGATGGTATGGGACGGATGAATGAGTACGCAGCTTGAGGTTTCAAGAATCTCCTATTCCCAGGACAGCAGTTTGGCGGTAAAGGTGTGGAGTATGCCGAGTTTGTCATGGAGGTGGTTAAGCCCTTTATCGATGAGACCTACCGTACCAAAGCTGATCGCCAGCATACGGCTAGATTGGTTCTTCGCTAGGAGGCAATATTACCCAGTTTATCGGACTAGAATACCAAGACCGAATTGGTTGTCTAGGTGTCTTTTCATCTGCCAACTGGCTTCACCAAGAAGCCTTTAACCGCTATATCGAGCGCAAGAAACTGTCGCCTGAACAGCGCATTTTCATTTATGTAGGAACAGAAGAAGCGGGATGATACGGACAAGACCCTGATGGCTGGCAATATCAAGCAAGCCTATATCGACTCATCGCTTCGCTATTATCATGATTTGATTGCAGGTGGAGTACACTTGGATAATCTTGTCTTGAAAGTTCAGTCTGGTGCTATCCATAGTGAAATACCTTGGTCGGAAAATTTGCCAGACTGTCTCCGATTTTTGCAGGGAAATGGTAAGTTAGGAAAGGAGAAAGCCAATGTATATTGAAAACCTTAGCCACTGGGTGGCCACCTCAACCGTGAAATGTATCTCAACCGTTATGGGCATGCTGGGATTCCAGTTGTGGTTTTTGCTTCATCTGGTGGCAGTCACAATGAATACTATGATTTTGGCATGATAGATGCCTGTGCTTCCTTTATCGAAGAAGGTCGTGTTCAGTTCTTTACCCTATCCAGTGTTGACAGTGAGAGCTGGCTGGCTACTTGGAAAAATGGTCATGACCAGGCGGAGATGCATCGTGCCTACGAACGTTATGTAATTGAGGAAGCCATTCCTTTTATCAAGCATAAGACAGGTTGGTTTGACGGTATGATGACGACTAGGTTGCTCCATGAGGGCCTACCATGCACTCAATTTCTTCCTCCAGCATCCAGATGTCTTTACCAAAGTGATTGCTCTCAGCGGTGTTTATGACGCACGTTTCTTCGTTGGCGATTACTACAATGACGATGCCATTTACCAAAACTCGCCTGTAGACTATATCTGGAATCAGAATGACGGCTGGTTTATCGATCGTTACCGTCAGGGCGAAATCGTCGTCTGTACGGGACTTGGTGCCCTGGGAACAAGATGGTCTACCATCTTTCTACAAGCTCAAAAGAAGCCTTTGACCAGAAACAAATTCCAGCCTGGTTTGCTGAATGGGGACACGATGTCGCCCACGACTGGGAATGGTGGCGTAAACAAATGCCCTATTTTTCTTGGACACCTGTATCTATAAAAGGGAGTTGCCTATGAATTACCTTGTTATTTCTCCCTACTATCCGCAAAAACTTTCAACAGTTTACAATCGAGTTAGCTAATAAAGGCGTCACAGTCTTGGGGATTGGTCAGGAGCCTTACGAACAACTAGATGAACCTTTGCGCAATAGCTTGACCGAGTATTTCCGTGTGGACAATCTTGAGAACATAGACGAAGTCAAGCGTGCCGTTGCCTTTCTTTTCTACAAGCATGGTCCAATCGACCGTATCGAGGTCACACAATGAATACTGGCTTGAGCTAGACGCAGCACTGAGAACAATTCAATGTCTTTGGTGCTAAACCCGAGGATCTCAAAAAGACGAAATATAAGTCTGAGATGAAGAAAAACTTTTCAAAAAGCAGGTGTCCTGTGGTACCTGGAGCTGTTATCCAGACAGGAAGCAGATGTGGATAAAGCAGTGAAAGAAATCGGTCTACCAATGATTGCCAAACCTGATAACGGAGTGGGAGCAGCAGCAACCTTTAAAGCTTGAGACAGAAGAAGATGTAAATCACTTCAAGGCTGAATGGGACCATTCAACCGTTTATTTCTTTGAAAAATTTGTCACTTCTAGCGAAATCTGTACCTTTGACGGACTTGTGGACAAGGATGGCAACATCGTCTTTTCAACGACTTTCGATTATGCCCATACACCACTTGATCTCATGATTTATAAGATGGACAATTCCTACTATGTGCTCAAGGATATGGATCCCCAAACTGCGCAAGTATGGTGAGGCCATAGTCAAGGAATTTGGTATGAAAGAGCGCTTTTTCCATATCGAGTTTTTCCGTGACGGGGACGACTACATTGCCATTGAGTACAATAACCGTCCTGCAGGTGGCTTTACTATTGATGTTTATAACTTCGCTCACTCCTTGGACCTCTATCGTGGCTATCAGCTATCGTCACAGGTGAGGGGTTTCCAACATCAGAGTTTGAACCTCAATACTGTCTAGCTACATCACGTCGTGCTAATGCTAACTATGTTTATTCAGAAGAGGACCTTCTTGCCAAATACAGCCAGCAATTCAAGGTCAAAAATCATGCCAGCAGCCTTTGCAGAGCTACAAAGGGACTACCTTTATATGCTGACTACTCCCGAGTCGCCAAGAGATGGAGCAGATGATTGCAGACTTTGGTCAACGTCAAGAGTAAGGAATAGGATGAAAGGAGTTTGACTTCTTTTGTCCTTTTCTTAAAGATAGGTTAAATAAAGCGTTTTCCAGATATCTTTTTAGAAAAATCGGTTGCTAAAAGACCTAAAAATTGATAGAATAAGGATTGTCTAAAAATTAAGGAGAATCTATCAAATGGATTTTACATGGGCTATTAAATATGCCACTGAATTTTTGGGAACTGCTATTTTGATCATTCTTGGAAATGGTGCAGTTGCCAACGTTGAACTTAAAGGTACGAAAGGTCACCAAAGTGGCTGGCTCGTTATCGCGGTTGGTTATGGTATGGGGTTATGATCCCAGCCTTGATGTTCGGTAACGTATCGGAAACCACATCAACCCAGCTTTCACTCTGGACTTGCTGTTAGTGGTCTTTTCTCTTGGGAGCAAGTACCATTTTACATCCTAGCACAAGTTTTTGGGGAGCAATTTTTCGGTCAAGCTTTGGTTGTAGCGACTCACCGTCCCACTTACTACTTGAAAGACAGAAAAACCCAAACAATATCTTGGGTACCTTCTCAACGATTTCAAGCATCGACCACGGTACAAAAGAATCACGTTTTGCAGCTACTGTTAACGGCTTTCCTCAATGAGTTTGTAGGTTCATTTCGTTCTTTTCTTTGCAGCACTTGGTTTGACTAAAAACTTCTTTGGTGCTGAGTAGTAGCAGCTCAGGCGACAATTAATGACCAAGTAGCTCAAAGCTGCAGCGCAAGGAACAACAATTCCTCAAGAACAAGTAACAGCAGCGCTTGAGCAAGCAAAAACCAAGCCGCTCCATTTTTGGCACCAGGTCTTGGATGCACACTTGGCACTTGGTTTCCCTAGTGATGGCTTTAGTCTTCACTTGGTGGACCTACTGGACCTGGTTTGAACCCAGCTCGTGACTTCGGACCACGTCTTCTTCACGAACTCCTTCCAAAATCAGTTCTTGGTCAACACAAGGGTGATTCAAAATGAGTGGTATGCATGGGTTCGAGTTGTAGCTCAATTGCAGCGGGTATTGCAGCAGTAGCACTATTCAAACTACTTTACCTATAGAAACGAAACTGGGAATCCAGTTTTTATCAAGTATGTAAAAATTCTAGAATTTAAGTGGAATAGCTTGTAAAAAATCCTAAAAATCCTTTAAAATAAAAGAGTTGGAGGAAGCTATGAATGCAAATCAAATGATACAAATTATTCCGACTTTGAAAGGTCAATAATCGAAAATTAAATGAAAAATTTTACATTGAAACTCTTGGGATGAAGCCCTTATTAGAAGAATCTGCTTTCCTTTCACTTGGTGACCAATCAGGTGTTGAAGATTGATTCTCGAAAGAGGCTCCCAGTATGCGAACTCGGAGAGTTGAAGGGCTTAAGAAACTAGCTAGACTCTTGATCAAAGTAGAAAATCCTTCAGAAATAGAGGCTCTTCTCTATCAGATGGAGTCTCTTCCTCACCTGCTTTAAAGGAAGCCGTGGTTATGCTTTTTGAGATTGTCTCTCCTGAACAGGATGTGATTCTTGTTCATGCGGAAAATGATATAAGAGAGTTGGTTCCACTGGAAACTGTTCCTGAGTTTTCTTCAAATAAAAGTATAAAAATACTTGAGTCAATTTGAGATTTCTATGGAGTTGCGTTTTTCCTGAGGGGACGGAGAGTATACTCGATCCTGAAAAAAGTTGGGACCAGTTATCACCTTTACGGAAGGGCAAGGTCCAGATTTGACTGTTGAAAACAATGTTACCTGGGACTTATCTATGCTGAAATTTTTGGTGAAGAATTTTGAGTTTAACCAGTCTTCGTCAGAAATTTGAAAAAGACAGGCTATTTTTGTTCCCAAGTCTGAAAAAATTCTTCCATGGTAAAGACACCAATAATATCGAATTGTGGTTTGAAGAAGAGCATGAAGTGGACAAAAATTCTAAGAAAAATAGAAGAACAAAATTGAGGGCAGGGAGGTCTATCCAGGGGCCTCTTTGCGTATTATAAGGATGGTGAATGGAGAGAATCTTACCTAGGCTTGAGTGATCCTGAGAGAGGTTTACAGACAGAATCAGGGCTGGTCTATGAGCCTAGCCAGTGTGAGTAAGGTTGTGGGAGTAGGAACAGTCTTCACCTTCTTATGGCAACAGAGGCAAATTAGATATTGATCGACCAGTGACGGATGGCTGAATGTGATTATCCAGATATCACTATCCGTCAACTTTTGACCCACGCAACAGACCTGGACCCTTTATTCCCAATCAGGATCTCTTGACAGCTACTGAATTAAAAGAAGCCATGTTTTACCTCAACAGACGAAATCAGCCTGCCTTCCTCTATTCGGATGTTCACTTTTTACTCTTAGAGCTTTCTTTTTAGAGAAAAATCTTTGAACAAGACTTGGATCAGATTATAGAAGAACAAGTTTTGACCCCATGGGGGATGAAGGAAACCATGTTTGGCCCCGTTGAGCTTGCTGTACCAACAGTTAGAGGAGTAGCGGCAGGTAGTATCCATGATCCCAAAGCTCGTCTTTTGGGCAAACATGCTGGAAGTGCGGGTCTATTTTTCAACTGTTAAGGATTTGCAAATCTCTGGAACATTACTTGAAAGATGATTTTGCTGAAAACTTGATCCAAATTTTTCTCCCTTAGAGGATAAGAGACGTTCCCTAGCGGAATCTGGAGGAGCCTGGCTAGACCATACAGGCTATACGGGTACTTTCATCATGTGGAATCGAGAGAGAAACAGGAAGCTGCTATCTTTTTATCCAATCAGACGTATGAGAAGGGATGAGACATGCACTCAGTGGATAGTCGATCAGAGCAAGTCATGAGATATGATTCATGCAAGGGAAAGGTAGGGAAGAATGTCAAAAACCGTGAAAAGGAACGCTATTCACAGTAGTTGCAGGGGATTGCTTGGGGCTTGTCTGGAACCAAGTCGTCAATACCTGATGGCACACGGAATTTCCGCTCTAGTCTTGACCAATCTTCGACTCATTATTGCAGGCTTGGCCTGGTGTTTTTAACTATACGACTGCAAAGGGGATAAACTCCTTGCTTTTTAAGGACGAAAAAGCCTGCGTTCTCTGTTGCTATTTGCCTTGTTTTGGACTTTTCTTAAACCAGTTTGCCTATCTTTCTGCCATTAAGGAAACCAATGCTGGAACAGCGACAGTTCTCAGTATGTATGTCCTGTTGGGATCTTGATTTATACTTGTATCGAGGACAAGGTAGCGCGACTGTGGCTGAGATTATTTCAGATTGGTTTGGCAATTGGAGGAACTTTTCTTATCGCTACGCATGAGAACTTGACCAGTTGTCGGTCACATCTGCTGGTCTTTTTCTGGGGCCTCTTTTCTGCCTTGACCTATGCCCTCTATCATCCTTCCCATTGCTTTTGATTAGAAATGGGGAAGTATCTGGTGATTGGTGTGGAATGAGATTTATTTCTGGTATTGGCTACTTCCCTTCACAGGAGTTTTGCAGGCCAGTATACGACCAACTTTAGAGTTTTCTCTTTGCATTTAGCTGGCATTATCATCATCGGAACGGTCTTTGCCTACAGCTTTTCCTAAAAGGAGCTGAGTCTAGTAGGACCTGTTAGGTGGTTTATTGACTGTAGGCCAGTTTCTTGCCATTCTGCTAGTGCTGGAAAGGGTGGTTCTCTGGTGATTTTATAAGTGGCTATGATTTTACTAATACGTATTTCATTAAGTTTGCTGTTGGAAATAAGTAAAGTAATTAAAAATCCACTCAATCAGTGGATTTTTATATATGAATAAATTAGTCTTTGTTTTCGTGTAAATCAAGTTCAAGATAGTTCCTGTCTTGGCTGATGGGCGGTACCTGAAAGTGTAACTGGGCAAGTTGGGGATAGCCCCACCAAGTCCAAGTACCAACATGGCAGTGATGAGGTTACGCATTTAGCATGGCTGGAAGTCAGCATTTCCTTCATCAAACTTTCAAACCATTGCTGGCGATAACCCATGAGAAGAGATGGACATGCCACCAAGCTGCTTGTTGGAATGGTTGGAAATCAAGGCATTAATTTACCACGAGCTAAAACAATATGTGATGAAAGTAGCATTGGATAACAGGGCAGAAGCGATACGAGTCATCCCAATGCTCCTGTATTTTCTCCCGTAGGTCGTATTGGCTGGTCCTGGGAAAGCGAACTGATGTGCAATACCGTCACCGAGAAGCGTACGGTGAAAGTCTAGTTCTTTTAAGATTGACGGCCTGAATTTGGCTCAAAACTGCCTGGTCTCCCGATGTATTCTAAATGGTTGATAGCTGATAAATTACGATTGTTTGGACCGAAGTATAAGTTGTACTCTTCAAAAGCTCACCAGTGCTAAATAGAAACCAGAATTTCAAACCAGTTGAGCGAGACTGGGGTAAAATCAACCGACAACATCCTGAAGATACCCACCGATGATGGCAAGAGAAAGGAGATGATACAGAGAGCCTTTTCCTTTTGTGTGTCCGTGCAATCAAAACTGTAACAACGGCTACAAGGGCGTTTTTCCGTTTCGTCTACTACAAATCCAACATTCATTATGAACCAACAATTGACCAATCTTGATAATCCTTAGGTCCGATAATGATTGGTGGCAAGGTTTATCAATCATTTCATTTTCTAAAGCGAACATATTTGCTGGGACATAGACCAAACCAGTCAAGATTACCCCCGTTTGACGAATCCCTTCGCCCCATTTCTTTCCTGGCTAAAGACTTAGCCGTGATAAGGCGAATGAAGAACCCTAGGTAAGCTGGGACCTTAAAGCTAGTAGAAATCGCGCGATAAGTGTTCAATACCGGATACCCAAAGGCAGCCATTTGGGCATTCCCAAATTAAAGGGGCAAGGAAATGGTTGCGCCAAACATAGCAAATACGTGCTGAGCTTGAAGTCCTTACTGCTTAGAAGGACGTTTAGTCAATCTAGTAACAAGTCAACAGTTGATTCTGTTTCATAAAAACTCACTTTTGGGCGCAGGCCCGATATTTACAACGACAATAGGCCCGCAAGTAAGACTTTTTAAAAATAGTATCTTTTAAAATTTATAATCACGCCTTGATACCTCACAGGTTAAAAAGCCTTTGCTTGTGATAATTATAGCGAAAAAGTTTTGTAAATCATTTTTTCCGAAACTCAAATGCAGGGCGAGTTGATTTATAAATAGTTTTCGTTCATTAAAGGGGGCACCATTGTTTAAAGTGGGCGTTGTTGGGCATGCCTTCTTGGGTACTTGTTAGGCGTATCTTTTCTTTTCGACCACAGTGATGTAGCGAGGTCTCCATTTGGCAGGGCATAGCTGGGGTTGTCCTCTGCTTACTAAGAGGTGGGAGGCATTAGCTCCATAATTCCTCAGGAGCGTGCTGGCCTTGGTGCCAATGTTTGTACTTCAACCTTAAGATACAGAGACTGGTCAACAGACCAAAGCCTGCATGCGGGCAGCCGCACGAGGCCGTCACCACATCAAACTGGGCACGGAGTTCTTTGTCTTGAAGCAGAATCTCTGCCCGTCCATAGTGAGGCATTCATCAATCAACTCCTGGGCCAAAAGCTAGAAGTTGGTCTTTGTAATGGGCAGGTCAATGATGGTCACATCTAACTGAGGATGGAGGTTTCATGGGTAGACTAGGAAATCCTGCCCCACTTTCGATATCAAAGTTTTGATAGTTTCATTTGAAATCAAGCCTTGCAGAATGGTGCAATCAGTCATAAAAAGTGTGGTGAACCTTCTTCGTAATAACGGTCAGGTTAATCTTTCGTTCCACTCGACCAAAATTTCAAATACCATTCGATTGGTTCTTTGCTGGTCAGAAGAAGTGGAAGGGTTTTGCTCAACGAGCAAGCTGTAAAATGTTCTGGTTTCATAATTACTTTCTTCTCTAGTATCATCTTGTTTACCATATTCATTAAAATTTTTGATATACTGGTAATCTAATGAAAAGAATAAAGTTATGACTAGATTATTCTACGGAGTTTGGCTCTGATTGTTATTTTGTGATTGACCCAGCTTCTGCTGGTTTGGATAAAATCATTATACAGATGGAAGGCTTAGGCCAGATCGTTCAGTTAGAGCGTCGTAATGATATCTTTAAACAGTTGAAACAGTCAAAGCTACCGTCTAGAGTTCTGTGAAAAATAACAGAACTTCGTAGACAAATGTATGACAACTACACTTCCTTGAGAAGCTAAAGGCTAGGCGTGGTACACCACCACCAATTTCTGGTATCTTTTTTTGCAGTGTGAGGAATTACCCCAGACTTGAAAGCTAGTGCAAACTTTGTTAAATTTAGAAGAGTTATGTCAGAAAATAAAATTTCTTATTCACGCCAGCTCTACAACAGTGTTGTCTTCTTCTAATGTAAACTTGGTTCCCAAGCAACATCATCGCAGGACTATTGGCTTCAAAGGCGCAGACTATTAAACGCCTGAAGAGAAAAATGATTCTAAATTAACTTTAGCGGTTTAGAGTGACTGGATGTTGTTTGATCAAATTGCGACAATAAACGAAGAACCTGGATTTTGTTGCTGGTTTTCTTCTCTTGGCCTTGGTTGGTTATGCGGTTGGCTATCTCTTCATGCGCTCAGGTCTTGGTGGCATGATTGTGCATGATCATCAGTCTTATCACGCTCTGTATGATCTTTTCCAATCGACAGAGATTATCATATCTATAGATAGGAGCTGTGAGTTGTCAAACAAACAGCACCAGACCTCATAATAGAAAGATATAGCCTCAAATTGGCCCAGATTCCTATCTTAACGTGTTTTCATCATTGAGGATTCTTCTTTAAACTACCTTTACCTGTAGGTTCGAATCCATAGAATGCCGCAATGTGACAACGTCAGGTCTTAGCTATCATGAACTCGAGCCAAAGCTGTTATAGACATAATCAGTCATATCGAAACTTCTGATATCCGCAACTGGTATTTACTGGCGCAGGTGCCATTACCCACACTTCTGTCTGTGGTGTGGCGGGACGGATGATGTGGTAGGGTGGGGCGGGTCGCAGACAGGTGATAATGATCGCGATGGGGGAAATGGTTTGGAGTTATCGCCTTATTATCTCTCTAGCCATTGTTCGCACCTCTCAGCAACCTGTTTATCAGAGAATTTCTAGCGGATGCATCGGTGTGGAGCTGACCCGCAATCCTCAAGGGATGATCAATGCCTTGCCAAGTTGGACAGCGGGCCAATGCATCACCATGTCACGACGTTGCAGCGCTCTTTATATCAATGATTCCAAGAAAAGCTATGGATAAAAACTATTTTGCACCCACCCACCTATCTCAGAACGAATCAGACGCTTGAAACAGATGTAAAAAAAAAGTCCAGAGCTCGTCTCTGGATTTTTATATATTCAAAATTTATAAATCCACCAAATCAACAACTTCCAAGCATTTTGTCGACGATAGATACTCATTACAGACCTCTTTTTAAGAAGCGTCTGTACATGCGAAACAGTGATCAGACCGCCGCGGGATGGAGGCCACAAAGTTTCTAATTCGGGTTGAGGCAGGGGAGAAATTTCGTGTAGGCTCATCCAGAAGGAAAGTTTGGTTGCAATATAAATCCAACAGAAGCAGTTTGCCTTGACCTCAGATAAAGAATGCGTTTGGTGGTGCATCTCTGGATAACAATTGAGACTGGCTAAGTGAGTTGGATTTTCTGTAATTCCTCTTTTCCCCAGTTTGGCTGAGATAGGCTACTGGAGATGGAGTCAATTCAGTTTTTGTAGGTAATCTTGTGGCATAAAACAAAATTTCTCTTTTGTTGCTTGGGTTATTTGCAACTTGGCTAACAGGTTAATTTCCCAACACCATTTTGGACCGATGATACCATTTATATGACCTGGACCGTTGGTCGTAACTCCTGAGCTAAATGCATGGCCAATGGACAAATTTTCTTTTTAGTTGGACTAGACTTTAGAAGTCAGTAATGGTTGGATATGAAAAGAAAAGTTAGATTTGTTTCCTCTTCAAGTGGCTTTTGGGTCATCGACTGGAAGCTTCCTTTTCGAAACACGTTTTTCTTGAGAAGACAGTTTCATCTTTTTAACCAATAGGCGACCAAGTACTGTCTTTGGTAGCAGCTCAAGTGAAGTTTCTACATTTTGCTTGACGACGATGCTTTTCCATGGTTTACAACCACTTAGGCTCTCCCTGGTCGTTAGCGGCTTGCTGGCTTTGTCTAGCAAAATTAGCTTTCTCTGCTCCTGTAGAGATCATAGTCTAAATGCTCGACTGGCGTTTCTGCTTCTTTCCGATGCTTGACCAGACGTAGAAGTGGACAATAGTACCCGTCTAAAGAGAAAGAAAATCTTCATCAGGAAATGAGAAATAACGGTTGCCTCATCTTTTGTATCATTTTATTAATCAACATCTCAAATTCAAGTCATTGAAGGATTCATCTAAAAATAATCCTAAAAGGTTTTGCCAACTCCTTGGACAGATTTTTCCAAAGCTGCCACCTGATAGACTGCCAATTTCTTGGTCGCTAACCGGTGGTCGCTATCAAAGTGCAACTCCTCTGCCAAACGATAAATAATGCTGTAATTAAATCATAGAATCAAAAAAGTAGTCATAAGTTCTATTTTTGGCTCCTCCGGTAACTTTTTGAGGAATGTAGGCCAGTGATTGAAGGTCAGACTGAATATCACCTTGATAAATAAAATCAGTATACTTCCCCATTAAAGCTCGTAAGTAAAGAATCAATTTGTTTCCTTCTTCACCAATAATACCTTCTCAATCTTGGATAATCCATGGTTGGAGTTAGATACAAGATCTCGTAGATCTTTTATTTTAATATGATAGTCAGATAATAGTTGATTTCATAACTGTTGCCTTTCTAAATCCATAATGCATAACAAAAGCTCTACTTTATCTAGTGGAGCTTCTAAGTCTTTCATCAGAACATACACATATCGCGCCAAAATCTTGTCAGCCTAGGTCCGTCTAGCCTATCAACCTAAAGGATCAGATGGTTGGCTTTCTAGTTTTGGATTTCAAAGAGGATAAAGTACTGAAAATCTAGTACAAAAAGAGCATGCAAAAGAGACAAAAACAAGATCTGCTAAATGATTCTTTATTTGATAGACTTAGTTTTTTCATGTCTTCTCAGTATTAGTACCTCTATCCTGTAACTAAGGAAATTTTGTCCAATAAATAGGTAAAATTTTAAACTCTAAAATCCAAAAACAGACCATAGAAAGTCAATGTTTGACGTACTCCGTAATGGAACTTGTCATAGATTGCGCCAGCCGGTGCGTACTTGATCATTTAGTTTAAAGAGCTCCCACAGTCCGATCAGTAGACTGGTACGTTGGTGCATTCTCAAGGTCGATTAAGATACTGACTGTCAAGCTTTTCGCTTTTTAGGACCTTGAGAGTGCTGTTCAGCAGTTCTGTGGACAAATCATCGGCTGTACCTGTTTGCAACTTTGGTAGCTTTTATTTTAACTCGGATACCTAGGGTTGGTAAGCTTGGTTGATTAGTGCTTTGTCTTCCATGAGCATCTCCTTGCTCTGATGTATTCTTGCCTATAGTATGGCACCTAAACAGAAAATATGTCATGATATGTTAAGGGATTTTAGTAACAAAGTTTGGGCTGTTTATGGCTTTCATGGTATAATCAAGTGGGTAAATCTTTATGGAGGAAATATTAAAGTTAAATATTCAAAATTCATGGCTGAGGCCTACATTTTGAGACAAGCTTTAGACTACAACTCAGTTTACGTATAATCAAAATTACAAATCAAAGATATCTTCCATTAAGAAGATCAATACGAAGACCACATATACTTAATTATCAACTATCACACATTGTCCTTGCTTCCAGTCGTAGTATGGAGCCGGTTGATTAATCAGAGTCTTATCCAGTGACAGGGTTTTCATAGAGCGCAACCAACCAACTAGATCAGAAGTTCACGATGATGACCTGGTCTTGCCTATCAATAAAATCGACCTTCGAGAGTGTACCAGATAATATCTTTCAAACATTCCCAATCAAAGTCTTGACAGCTGAAGAAAAGCTGTCAAAGTTTATTTCCAGGTAATGACTGGCAAATACGCAACAGAGAGAGGTACCAAGCTCAACAAGCAGTCAAGAAAGAAAACAGTCCATTGCTGGCTTGGGACTGTTTGACGAGACAGTAGATGGTTTATCCAAGAAACGTACCGTCATGTCATAGAAGTGTGCCTCTTTCAGATACTAAGCCTGGTCTTGATTTTCAATCACGAACTATTGGTTGCAGTGATGCTGTCATCAGACGACGAATCTGCGCAGTCAACAAAGGCTACACCAGGTCTCTTCTTTGCGCACCAGCACTCAAGCCATGTCTGTCGCAACTGAAAGTGAAATTAACTTCACACATTTCTCGTCTGGGGACTATATCAAATAAAATATAAATTAAAATACTATAGCTATTAGACAATTTTGACGTAGAGTACTCAGACTCTTGAGAATTTAAGCCTAGCAGGTGTTGGTCACAAAACAGCAAATGTCGTCATGAGTGTTGGCTTTGGGATTCAGCACTGCAGTGGACACTCATGTTGAAGCGTATCTGCAAGCATCATAATGTGTAAAGTGGCTACACCCTCGAAGTAGAAAAACATGTCATGGACATTCTGCCACCAAGAGAAATGGTTGGCGACCCACAAGCCATGATATACTTTGGACAGGCACTATCTGTCATCCAAAAAATCAGAATGCGATCACTATCCTCAATTATATGGTTTAGTTCGTTATAAGTGAAAGCAATAGATGTTTTACTTGATTTGAACGGAGTCTTTGTGATATAGTAATAACTAGTAAATATTCCTTTAAGCTTGTCCCGTGAGGCAGACAGGAGCTGGATTAAGTAGAGAGGTGGAAGTCTATACTGTACAATGGGCTCAACAGCTATACATTTCAAGTACTCCTTGTAGAAGGGAACTTTTCTTTTTGGAGGTTTGTCACTTGAGACAAAGTTGAACAATTGACGTATCAGAGCGAGCATTCCCCACCCAATTACTTATGAGATTATCTAGCCTGTGAATTTAAGGAATAAGATATGTAGCTGGATAAAGCCTTAAATTAGCTTCATCGCTCATCATGTCAAGAACCTTGCGGGCAGTTGGAAAATATCACTGTTCCTTAGAATGGACTACTTCTTTCCAAACAATGATGATCTTCAAAAGCGGAAGATACTTACTAATTTCCGTGATGTGACAGACCGTAGAAGTTATCTTGGTGGATGATCTCTACTGTACCAGCCATACTTCATGATATGACCATCGGCCATGGTCATCCTTACGCGTGAGTCTTGCAGTGCCTAGTTGACCGTGGACATGAAAGTGCCAGTCGTCCGAATTACGGTTGGGAAAATATCCTTGGCCGTTCTAGAAGAAATCATCGTAGAGATGACGGAAACTTGATGGCCAAGACGAGTTCTGGGATTACTGAAAACTTAAAGCTAGAATGTATGTCAGAAAATCAACAATTGAACCATGTGGTTTCCTGGAACCTCACAGTTGATCAAGTGATGAAATTCAGTCAAACGGTGTCGAGTTTAAAACAGAATACTTCTCGAAACAATATCATGTCAGATCTCTTCTTGGAGATTCTACTTTGACATAAGTCCTTTGAAGTGGCAGAGATTAAGTAGGGGCTGGAACGACTTGTTTTGATGTGAAGACTAGTTCGGTCAATAAAGGGTGAGACGCTTTATGATACCATCTGTTCTCTAGGGTGGATGTCTATGTGATTCGCCACCCAAGTTGACTATTACAGAGGTTGGTGCAGAGTCCGTCGTTACGACTGCATTATCAATGGTGGTGATGGCTCAGGTCCTTATCTAACCGAGCTTGTGGATTTGATGACCATTATGAGATTTGGCCACTGAGGGTCTCAGGGTTGCTATTGCGGGCGACTTGGACCGCTCACGCGTTTGCCAAATCTAACATGCAAATTTTGAAACGCTTGGTGAATCTTTTTACAGGTCTAGAGATGGAAATCAAGTTTACACGGACTGCTGGACAGTTTGTAACTGTAGTGGAATTGTTAATCAAATTGGTCTTTGATCTTCTCAAGTTTCCAACACCAGACACTCTGATGGTGGAGCCGTTTTTCAAAGATTACCATACTCCTTTGGTTTGAGCAAGAGACGCTATAATCGCTTCGAAACAGCAGTATTCATCTACTCCAAGTGAATCGAGATGCCAAATTGCAATACCACTTGGTTGAAGCACCAAAATCACGCATTGTCCAACAAATGATAACAAATTGTCTTTGTTCGAATGGCAATCTTAGAATCCGTGACGGTGACATAACTAAAACCTGGACATTAAAGACAGTGAGCGTGCGAGAGGTGAAAATGTAATAAAACTAGTATTAGAGATCGCTGGATTTTTGACAAGGCCTTCGGAGCGAACATTGATCAACAGAGGCGAAAATCAATCTTTAAACACAAGGATGACTGGTTACAGAATCCTTCTGAATCAATCTTATAATAGACAAATCAACCTTCCTTATCCTTTGGTAGGAAATTATGGCATTAAATCGTGATTGAATCCATCATTCCAGCATGAGGAGTTGTCTGGTTTTCGAAGAAGCGCGTCAGGCTAGCTTCAGCGCAACCAAATGACGTTGAATTTTTGAAAGCTAAGAAAGATTCCAGGTAGCTACCGGGGATTGATACGCGTGCACTTACCAGGTGTCCGTAAACGCGGGTACCATGGCAACCTTGACTCCACGGTGCGAGGACGTAGACCATATGTAGTTAACTCAACAACAATCACCGTAGACAATATCAAACCAATTTCTGACTTCCCTATATCCAACTCCAAGGTTAGTTTAGGCGTAGTCTTATTAGAACTTTTGGGCTCAACCTCAATTCTACGTGAACTTTCTAAAGCGCAACTGTAACATTGCGGTTGTTCCATGTTTAACTTAACGGCAGGAAAATTCTCACCTCGAATACAGTGGGTTATGTTATCAAATGGTCGGTAACAGAAGATGTTGAGGAAAGCACTGGACATGATTCATCAATTAATACAAAAATCTAATCTTCCAGATTTGTAGAGGCACCAACTCTTTGCTATAGCAAACAGAGGCTAAGACCTACAAGATGGGAAATTTGGTCTCGTGGACTTAACCACGCGGTACATTAGCAAGTTGCAACAGGACAGTAGACTTTACCAGCTAAAACCATGGTTATACAGTCAGCCATGAGGACTTGCAGAGCATTTGGTATCTTACGAAGAATCAACCAGTAAATCAGTTGAAGGAGTTCGCCTGGAATACCAACCAGGTTTCTGTACAATTCCACCAGATCACGACTCCCAGTCACGACTTCTTCCTCTTTGACGAATTTATCAGATGATGGAAGCCTTTAAGAACTGAAAGGCTGTTGAGGCAATAATTTATTTTATAAATTTCAAAATTTTGAAGAAAAATCAGCGAATATAAGGCTACTCAAAATACAAAGGAAAAGTTGCTAATGAATTAAGAAATGCAGTTTCTAATATCATAAAGAAAATAAATCTACCTTTAAAGTATCAATCAATGCCTTTGGTGAGTATGAAATATGGTATGGTTATTAATTTTAAAAATTCTCTATAATAATTTTACATATAATTACTAGAATCTAAACAATAATAGAATGTAAAGTTAATGGGATATGATCCTGTAAAAATACGGATAGTATTGCAAAGCGTATTAATGAGTTAGAAGGTTAAATAGGATTTTGCTTTGGTTGCATTGCGATTTGGTGGTGTGCAAAATATAAACTTCAGTTCATTAAATTTATTGAAAATTTTTAAAGAAAAAAGTATTCAATTCTATTTGTTTCTTCTTTAGGACAGAGGAAACCCAAGTTAATAAAACTTAACAAGAGATTTCGAAAAGTTCATAGTTAGTCGCTAGTAATTTCATCAATTCATTTGTTTAATGTCGCTCTGTGAGGCGACAGATAGGAAGATACATTGTTCGCGGAAGTAGACACGCCCTAGAACTGTGAAAAAGATAAGCATCGTCTGACGCTAAAGAGCGTCTGCGAGTTTCTCTTTCCTTTGTTCTTGACGGAAGCATATCATAAACTAATACCTAAACGTACTGATATTAAAAATTATGGTGATTGGTTCTGGTCCGATTATTTATTGAATTAATTTGCTAGGTTTGACTACGCTGGGATTTGGGCTTGCTTGTCGTTGAAGAGGTTATGAAGGTTGTTTGGTTAACTTTCAAACCTGGCCATCATGACTGGATAAGAGATTGCCGGATAAGGTCTGCATCAGACCGATTGCCTCAAGTTGTACATATTCTCTCCGTAAGGTGATCCAGATGCCTTGCTTCCAGCTCTTGCCAGCAGTGGTCAACAGAGACAATATGATATCAGGATTGTCTAAAAACGGTATTCTTGATGAGCTTGGTGTCGAACTTCTGGGGACAAATTGTCTGCCATCAGGCCAAGCGGAGGCCATCTTTAAACAATTAGTGACTTAATGATTCGTCAAATTATTAGCACCAGTGGAAGCTGTTTCCTTTACGTATCAATGTTTTCAGTTATCGTTCGTCCAGCTTTCATGGTGGTGCACTGGTGGTGGTATGTGTGTGCCAATGAGGAAGAACTACGTGAAATTGCTGAAATGGGTTCGCAAACTATCCTATTTAATCTTGATGGGCGTTCCATTACTGGTTCGAGAATGAGTACGAAGTCATACGCAGTTCAATGACAATGCCCTCGTTGTTTTATAACATGAAACTTTGTTGAGTGAGGATTCACACAGGATTCTATCATCTTCTCCTGTAAACCATATCAATTCTGACCGATACCGCGATTACGAGCTTAAGCATCATTCATGCCCTCAAGGTGAAGATTGGATGTAACGTTAGCTGGCACCTTGTCATATAGCTTCCAAGTACTATGTTATCGAAGTAAACCCTCATTATCGCGTTCGTCAGCCCCTGCTTCTAAGGCGACGGGTTGTCAAATTGCCAGGTGGGCGCAAGATTGCCGTTGGTTTGACTTTGGATGAGGTCATCAGCAGTTACAGGTTCAACCTATGCCATGCTTTGGAGCCAGCCCCGCCAACTCATCGTTACTAAGGTCCCTTCCAACAAATTTGAAAAGGTGAGCGTCGTCTTGGAACTCAGATGAAAGCAACTGGAAAGTGGCGGCCATCTGGTCAACATCGAGGAATCTTCTAAAACATATGGTTAAACTTGAAATTATGGCGTTCTGTAATGAAATGCCTGAACTGTAGCCGTTTCTGATGATGCCTTGATTGAAAAGGTTGTCAGGCTCAAGATAATCTTCGTATCAGAAGCCATTCATATTGGTTACACAGAAGTGCTGAATTATTAGATGACCTCTTCTATCTGGATAAACTCTTGCATCTTTGAAATTGGAAGCCAAGAATTAGGTGCCCATCACAAGATTTAGAGTCTTGAAACGAAGCTAAACTCAATGGTTTTCAGACCATGGATTGGAACTCTGGAAACGATGGATATTAGTTCATGACTTCGTTTTGGAAAACAAGATTCAGTCACTCTAAGATAATTCGATACCTATCGTGAGTTGACTCCAAACACCATACTTCTTCAACTGGATTAGGAGGCCATTCTATCAAGTCTGATAAAGGAATCTGTCCTTGTCTGGTTCAGGTCAATCCGTATTGTCGGTCAGGGGTTGGAATTCATTATCAACTATTCCTCTATTAGGCGATTCAGGGGCATGCATGAGCCATCATCATGAACTCAAGCTGAGACAGTTCAATAAACTTCTCATATCTGATAAACTCTATATTGTTGTTTAGAAGATGCTGATGAATGTCATTGATTTGGAACAACCAAAAGCACCCAGTTTGGTGGTCAAACAGCTATCAACACTGGGCCCTTGGCAAGCAGGTGTGACCATCCTTGGCACCAGGTTGCTGACCCTAGACCGTGCAGACCGTCGACCTCTTCGAGCAAGCCCTTAAGACTTGGATATTCCACAACCACCAGCCCAAACAGCGACTAGCAAGAAAAGCTGTGCTGCACACTCCATAGTTGGTTTCCCAATTACTCGATTCCCCGTGTCTATATCTTGGGTTGGACATTGCCGCCAAATCATTAAAAACAAAGAAGACCTCCCGTTCTTATGCGTACCGCTGTTAAAGGCCAGTCCTGACCACCTACAGTCCTTGTTGGCTCTCTACACATCGTTGGGGCAAGGTGTGAAGTTGATGCCATTTCAGATGGAAAATGTCACTCATCCCTGAGCCTCTGTGGAGCATATCGAACGTGCTGTATAGTGTCCCTCAGGTGGCTCAATGGCCGTTTACCACACAAACCTTGTCTCAAAGATTACAGGAAACCACTCGCAGCTATGCTACTACGCCTAGCAATCGGCCTCAACTGTCTTGGGATGGTAGACACTCAGTTTGTCATCAAGGATGAGTCCTATGTTGTGAGGATTTAATCACGTGACTAGCAGTACGAGTTGCCATTCCTTTTCTAAAGGTAACTAATATTCCCTATGGCTCGAGGTGGCGACTAGCTCATTCTTGAGCAAAGCTGGCAGAGAACTTGGCTGCAAGATGGACTTTATCCTGCAAAGTCACTCAGCGGTCATATCAAAGACGCAGATGCTTCTCCTTTGCAGAGGCTAAACTGGGTAGATAACTGCCTCCGGTCCTGCAGACAAGTCAACAGGGAGAGTTATGGGTTTCTGATACTACTTTGGAGCTCTACGAGGCTTTGCGAGAAAGCTTCTACCTACACTTGCCAACCTTTGGAGATGTGGTCTGCTACCAGCATGGTAGTGCCAAAGATGAAGGCCTTGGACTTGGCTCGTCGTTTCAAAAATATCGGTTGTATGGTATCCTGCGACAGAGGACAGCAGTACCTACTTTGCTAGACATCGGACTTCAGCTCAACCTGTTGGAAAGATTGGTGACGATATTAGACAGGATCTTCAAGCTTTGTTCGCAAGAAATCAAGCGATCAATACTATCGGAACAAACAGACTTCTGCTGACGAAGATGGTGACAAATCCGTCGTTCAGCCATTGAACTGGAGTGCCACTCTTTACAACTCTAGATACAGCTAATGCCATGCTCAAAGATTTTCATGCTACAATAGTTTTGTACAAAGCGATCTAGTTAGAAAATTTTTCCACAGTTTTAAAGCGTAGCGTCAGAAAACTGGCTTTTGCAACTCTGAATGTGCTTGTTGAACTATCATTCTTTCCTTAAGTCCATTCTAAGTGTGATATAATAAGGAGGGTGGAAATGAGGCCTTCGCAGTATTTTCAAAATCCATTAAGAAAATAAGTCAGATTAAGTATAAATTCGATGTCTTAACACAAAAGTCTCTCTTTCACAAGATCAACCAATCATCAAACTCCATATATCATTTTAGCAAAATCCAGCATTTAGGACCTGGGCCCATATGGCAGTTGGTTATATGGGATCCTGAGAGCTGGATTACCAGTGTGGTTGGTGGTGCTTCTAGAGTATGGTCTCTTATTTGTTGTTTAATTTCATCATCATTGCCTTCTTCACAACAGATGGCTGGGAAAAGCTCAATTATCATAACTTCTAAGATGGACCTAACACAAACAACATCGTACTCCCAAGGTAAACTCGTTATATTCTGGGTGATTTTTGAATTGGCTTTAATGGCATTCGACTTGGCTGAGGTTCTAGGCTCAACGATTGCATAAATCCTTTATTTAAAATACCAATTATGGTCGCTATCACTCTTAGCCGTTTTAGATGTATTTCTTTTGTTGTTGTTGATGAAATTTAGCTAAAAAAATTTAAATAATTATTTATTCTCTTTATATATAGCCATCTTTGCCTATCTGGTGACTGTCAATCAAATTATTCAGGGTATCTTTGGTGGTTGTTACCATTTCAACTTTATTTGAAACACCGTTGCCGGGTCACTTGCAGCCAGTTGACCTTGGCTCTAGAATTATGGGTAACAGTGCACCTAATCTCTTATTCATCCCTATCCAAACAAGGAAAATCAATACAAAAGATATCAGAAGGATGTTCCGAAAAGCCGTGCGTTTTATGACCTGGGATTCAAATCTTCAGTTGTCCCTAGCCTTTATCAATTCGCCTTTATGACTTTGAAACTCTCTCTTTTTTTGGTCATCATCTGAAATTTCAGCTTTTTCTCAAATGTACAATGCTTTACAGGATTCGACAATAGCAGGAGCGATAATGACTCAACTCACCAACTTTATTTACCCTAGCCCTCTTGGCAAGTGGACAAAAATTCGTACAGGTACTATAGGACAATTGTCTGGAAGGTTCTTGCATCTGAAATTACCTCAGTGGATGATTATCAGTGCCCCGTATTTTTGCCTTGCTACATGATTATAGTCGCGCCGTTTTTGTGGGCATCAAAACTTTGGATCAGTTATTGGTCTATTCTAGGTCTTTCTATGTCAATCACTCTTTATTTTCAATCTATAATCTTTGACCTCAAAAGTCACTGGTGAATTTACAAACACCAAGTGAGACACCATCCTGGGTTACCGGTTTCAATCATCTTGACCATTCTCAATGTCAAACTTCTTTCGTCTTTTTAACCTCGTTTGACGCTCAATCATAGTGTCGGCGTGAAGGTTGTCTTGCAAAGTAGTAGTGATTCGGTTCATAAAGAAGTACAAAAAATTGATGGTAACTATTCTTTTATCATTATTGAGACCGTATTTTTGTTGAAACGATCCGCGATACATCTGTAGGTAGACTTTTGACGTCAGTGTAGAATGGAATTGTGAGTCTGATGAAATTTACACGGATCAATGGGTGAGACGCTGAACTCAGTTCATTTAGAGCATTTATTTAATATAAGGAATTTGTAACCAGTGGACTATGTCATAGACAACTGGGCGATATTCTGGATGGATATCTTTTTCGTTTTTTGTGCTCCTTTCTGCCCATGGTCTCTTGCAGAGCTATAGATTATTACTATCTAAATCTATCAGATTCTGATAAGTTTGTGATCTTCCTGATTTTATTAAAATCTTGATAAAAAATCCTCAATGTTTACTAGGTGACAGTAGAAATAATTAGTTCTCTTATTTGCATTTTTCTTCTGTTAGTTCTTTACTTCTGGTTCTTTGCGTTCTACGTTTTCTCTTTGCTTTGATTCAGTTTCTTTTCCAGATTCAGTGGTTCTGTTTCTTGCAATTCTGTTACAGTTTCAGCTTCAGCCTCAGCCTCTATTTCTATTGGTTTAGCTACCCCAAACTCTTCTATGTTTTATTTTAATTCTATAGTTTCTTCTTTTACTGGTTCTGTGTTTTCTTACTTCAGCTTCGACATGAGCCTGGTTCCTTAGCTTCTTCTTTTTGCTCGGTTTCCTCTTTGGCTCTTCTCTGTTTTCCAGCAGTGGTTTCTTCTTTTCGTTCTTGAATTCTTTGATTCTTCGTACGGTTTGGTGAGGCTTGTTTACGTCGACAGTTTAAATAATCTTTTTACAGACTCAACTAAATTCAATCAGTGGCTCTTTTGTAATTTTACCACCTGACATTGCCAGGATGATTGCAACTAGTGCAATGCTTTGGCGAGATAGTAAATCAAATAAGGCAGTTGAGTACCGTATCCGCAAAGGTTAGACATGCTCTGTTGTTTACATTAAAGAGACTATTGGTGGCAAGAGTTGCAAAATTTACCCGCAACAATGACGCAATTGAGACCTTTAGTATTTACTTCTTCCTGTCAAATATCAGAACAATAACCTATGCGTGTGATAATGACAAGCCAACCCATCACCTTGGTACCATTCACTATAGGACCCAAAGAACCTGCATTTCAAACTAGCCCATGGCAAAGAGTGGACAAGAATGACTTATCCATGAAATGAGAATATACAAACGATTTTTTTCCATTGTGATCTCCTTTAACTTCAGTTTGATTTATTACTACCATAAACTGGTACAAAGAAACCGTATGTTTAAGAATCAACTACAAAACTGAAAATTCTTTCTCTAGCCTTGGTGAATCTATAGAGTTTCTTTCAGTTTCTTTATATATTTATTCGTTTCTTCTAGACTATGGAATTGCTTTACTATTTTCTTGGATACACCTCCTCCGTCGTGTTCTTTGGCGTTTCATTGATAAGGGTGATTTTACTGCGCATACACACACAGGAAGTGACCATCAACTTGCTCAACAAGATGGCTTAAGCTTAACAGTATCAAATTCGACCGTTGCTCCTGACAATCGGCCGTTTCTGGCATCCGTAACCTTATATTTTTTCCAAGATGTCTTGGAGTAAGCAGAACGTAGGCCCATTCTCGTAAAATTCTAAGTGATCTCGACATACCCGCGCTTACAATTTTGCAATCTTGAAGCTCATGGTATCCATTTGACGGAATAGTCATGAGTCAAAATCAATTTCTCAGGCTAGCTTCCTTCTATTCAGTACGGGCACTAGTTGAAGGTAGAAAGCACTAATGATACGACAATTCCTGCATGAAGTCGTCTTGCTTCTAAATCAAAGCTAGCTGATTTTA